>Ga0056128_1001348_pt1 | contig 27090 bp, 15 predicted proteins | sample WorMetLIZISLAND2_FD_71113 | JGI IMG/M metagenome (GOLD analysis project Ga0056128, IMG submission 71113) | Marine gutless worms symbiont microbial communities from Max Planck institute for Marine Microbiology, Germany - Olavius geniculatus... ... | reverse complement strand
TCCAGGTTGAAGACACACATTTTCCGTCAGACATTTAACCTCAGCAACTAGTTCTGTCCGCCAGCGCCACTGAAGTCTTTTTTAGCACATACTGGCGCTTTACAAGTCAGATTATTATTAGATTATTATTATTATAATTGTTTTCAAAAACTTTCAAATTATGAATTTGCAAATTTTTGGATATTTACATGATGTGAGTGGTATTTAGCAGTGCTCAGTCTAATAACTTTTAAAACTCGTGAAACCCCAAAACTTATAAACTTGATCCTTTTAAAAAAACCCTGGTTTAATCCCCAGAACCCACCACTTAATACAACACACTGGATTGGGTTTTAAGAAATGCAGGTTTTTCAACCCGGATTGGCAGTTAATATTATTGCTGGTGTGTAATTGTAGGTGGTGTTGGCTGGTGATCCTTTGCAGCTTGGTTCCGTTCTCCGCAGTACAATCGCCAAAGACTACGGCCTGCAGTTATCATACCTGGAGAGAATAATGGACTGTGACCTGTACCAGCGAGATGAAACAAAGTTTGTTAACCATGGCTCATATGATCCAATGCTGGTATGTCATTGGTTTCTTGTTGATTTTACTGGAATACTCGGGAGTTGATGTACCTATTTGCAAATCTAACTTCAATTATCTTACTATATTGCGCAGAAAGTTTGTTTGTCTGTTTGTCTGTCATACCCCTCTGGCGGTTTCTGTGTTGCATTGTTATTCAGCCAAACCACAGCATCTGAGTCTGGGGCTTTAGGTATGTGCACCTCCCGCCTTGCCCTCTATCTTTCACCGCGAGCAGCCTGAGGGAGGTTGAGTTGCTGGTCAACGGAATGGACCTTGCTACTAATTACAGTTATTACATCTTACAGTGGTAAGCTGCCATTACTGTCTGCTAGCAACGTGCAGCACATTAGTAAATTAAGTAAGTAAAATGTGAATTTATATGGTGCATATCATTATAATGCACTCGTCACACTAGTACAGACTGAACAGGATAGTTTACACGAATTGTTTGAAACTGTCAATGTTGTAAGTAAGTAAAACATAAATATCACACTACGTTTTTTTGAGTTCATTTGGCAGTGAGTTCCAGACCGTTGGACCAGCAATCGGAAAAACCCGATGGCCGTATGTGTTGAGTTGACAGCGAGGTACAATGAGCCGGTGTCGGTTTGCAGAACGTAGCCGGTGTTGAGATGTATGCCCACTGACCACTGTGTGTCGATGTCATGGTAGTGATCACTGTAGTGTGTTCTACTGCTTGGTGACAGAGACATATACATGAACACCAAGAATTGTTACTATGAAATTGACAGAGTGGTGTGGTCTTTAATGTGCTATAATGGAAAACATGCTGTGTTCAGCCAACCAGGCTCTATGCTGGGCCCAGTTAGCTTTTGCATGGTTGACCCACATCAGTATGTAGCCAACTACCAATGTCAACTCAGCCTTCCATCCCTCTAGAGTGGGCGAATTAAGTACTGGCCTGTTTGGCTGGGGTTAAGGTGGGGCATGTTCACCTGTGTCAGGTCACACGTAACACTGTCATCCCATATGGCAGGTGATGCTCCACAGCTTTGAGGTGAGTTTACATGAATAGCTGTACATTTTCACACCTCCAAGCCCTACGAGTTATGGTGTGTTGTTTTCCGTGTTAAGGTTAGACCATGCACAGGCTGCGTGTTTGATAGGTGACTAAATTGGTGGAGAATTATCGGTCACACCCAGCGCTGGTCCAGCTTCCATCACAGTTATTCTACAACTCGGAGTTGATCGTCTCAGCAGAGAAGTCTCTCATTGAATGCCTGTGTCCATGGGATCAGTTGCCCAATCGCAACAGCTTCCCCATACTCTTCCACGGTATTCGGGTACGGCTGCAAAAACTCTTGGCTTTTGCTTATTCTGTACTGTTTTTAAACCTAACTTGCATTTCTGCACTCTTTAGAGTTGATGTTTTAGTCAGGGATGTGTATCAATTTGCTGACTATACAAAGATAGGGTTTAATTGCCAATTTGTGTTGAATTCTGGATATACATTTTTGAATCTGGAATTACTTATTGAGTAATGAAACATCTATTTTTCACTGACTGTCAGTGTTTTGAGACCATGGGTTGTCCAGATGGTAAGAAGTCATGCTCCCACGTTTTCGGAAGCTTATGTTTGATGATGAAGATTACTTGGCATAACTCTGGCAGAATATTGTATTTGTCACCCATGCTGAATGTATTGTGTCGGGTCGGTCTTCAGGAATGAATGGTGTTGTTTGAAAATTTCACTTACCTGAGCTGTGATTTTGCATGGAGTGAATGATCTACTTTGTGCAATTTTTCATAATGTTATTATGCTCAAAGTATTTTGATACTCAGCTTCAGTTGTTGCTGATGACCAGATATCGAACGTTGCAATGCTGATTGCCTGTAGGGGGAAGACATGCGTGAGGGTAGCAGTCCGTCATGGTTCAATCCACAAGAAGCTGTTCTTGTCATGAAATACCTCCAGTCCATTGTCAACAATGGCTTCTATCAGTTGACCTTCGATGACATTGGAATCATTACTCCATACCGCAAGCAGGTGAACACTCACTAAAAGTGAAAAACCGTTAAAAGTGTAAATATGTAGCTGTGGAATTTTGAGCTAACTTTGTACTAGATTAGAAATGCTTTATGTGAGGTTCTGAGTCATTTTTGTCAAAGGCAGCCTATTTCTATTTCTTTTGTGAGAGTTTAACCTATAGCAAAGCTGAATACATGATGGCTTGTTGGGACATGGTGGCATAACAGTTAAGGCGTAGGACTTACAATAAAGAGGTCTGACTCTTGGTCAGTCAAACATGATGCAGGTTTGGCTTCGGTCAAGTGGTTACTACCTGGATGGTTGACTGTCTGCAGATAGGTAAACTGTCTTGGTATATAAACAACATCCAAGGTCAACTCAGGCTTCCATTTCTCCACTCAGCCCACTGGTTGGGGTTAAGGTGGCAAACGTTCGCTTGTGTCGGGTGGCAGGTAACACTGTGTGATCTCATATGGCAGGTGACACTCTGTAGCTCTGAGATGGGTTTCCCATAAAGAGCTATAGACACTGTTCAACCTTCATGAACATGAACAATAAAAAAGTACTAAAAATCACTTTGAGAATGTTTGCTTAAGCATTAACGAATGAGGTTTACAGATGAACATGGCAGTAAGTAAGATGGTTAATGAAAAGCAGACTGCATACTAGTGATTTCCATCTCGCGATTGAGAAAGATGCCATATTTGGGATTAAGTTTACAGATTGTTTGTTTTTTGGTATTCATAGAGTAGCGCTGCTAAACTTATTCCATACACAGTGTGCACGATGGGAAAAAATAAGTAAGTCTTCAGGAACTTTGGAGTGACTGTGACCGTCAAAATGCAACATATAGTAATTTAGTTCACTGCATGGTTTCTTGCATTCATGAAATATTTCATTAGCTGGCCAGAATAATGTTATTTTGTCATCTATAACAGTGAAAAAGTATTTGTGAAAGAATTTTTGTAATCCCAGGATTGGGATTCGGGTTTGGCGAAGGCAGCTGTAGTCCCAGGATGCTGGGATTGTATATTTTCTGGAATTGTGAGCCAAGTTGATTTATTGTCGTAGGTATAGATTATTTCCCAAGTGAGTGAGTGACGATGTAGCGTGGTTGTTTGACAGGTGGAGAAGATTCGGCTGCTGATTGATCGGCTGGGAATGGACAGGGTGAAGGTCGGCTCTGTTGAAGAATTCCAAGGACAGGAAAGAGTTGCCATAATCATATCCACGGTGATGACACTGTGTTTCACTCATTACTGCTATTCTTGTTACTTATTTATTTAATATAAAGTTGCAGAGTACTGTCGGTAGTGGTAGTAATAGTGGCGGCAGCAGAGGCTGTGGCAGTCATAGTGGTGTTGTTATAGCAGTGTGGTAGACAGTGTCCCAAAATTAGCGACATTTTTTGGTTCAAATGGTCTGTAGTTAGTGGATTTCAATGAAATTTCATACACTGCACTATCTTAATGTTGCGTAACATCCTACCTATTTTGACGTCTGCACTTTACTGTGTGTTTATTGTGTAACACCATTAAGACGTCAGAGTTTGTCTGAGATAAACAATCAGCATATTATTGACAAGGCAATCAAGCAGTGGCACATCCACATAAGAACTTGCATCTAAGCCAAAGGTGGCCACTTTGAGCACAAACTTTATGAACTTTTTTTTAAAGTTTGTTTAAAGTCTTCGTCTCCGTGAATATTTTAAATTTTGTAAAAATCTGTCAGGTATTAATGATTTTAGACTAACTTATCAGTAGGGGTGTTGCTAATTTTGGGACTTGGTGTAGTACAGAGGAGTAGCTGTTGTCGTTGAACTATAGTGTTGCATGTAGTTGGTGCTGTTGCAGGTTCGTTCCCAGGACTCACTGGTGGGTGTTGACCTGAAGTACACGCTTGGTTTCCTCAGCAACCCAAAGCGTTTCAATGTTGCCATTACTCGGGCCCATGCTCTGCTAGTCGTCATTGGCAATCCTCATCTGCTGGCCCAGGTCAGTTACATACAGTCATTGTGTTGATTTTTCATCCTGTTTATCATGCTTTCGTTGCATGATTATGTAGACATTGTGCTTAGAATATCAAATTGGTAAAAATTTAATGGAAATGCAAAATTGAGAAACATCTAGCTGACACCGTTTATACATCTCTTGTCCGCTTCCCCGTCTTCTGATGACTGTCTGGAGCAGTGATTTTCAACCGGGGTTCCACGGAACCTAAGGGTACCGTGGCTGGTCAGCCAAAAAATTACCTAGCGTGCGAAATTACGTCAGACCAAGCCATAGAAGTACTATGCACAGAATGCTTAGTTCCAAATTAGCGCTTCTAGCCGTATACTTTTTGCAATTCTTGTTGTTAACAATGTTAGAATATTTGCATTGATCAATAAACACCAACGTATTAGTGCTAGTGTTAATAAATCGTGTGTCCATTTATTGAGAGACTTTTATTGCTTGAAAAATTCTGCTTAAAATATTAAGAGCTTTGCCCATCAGCGCAACTGACTGGGGGGTCCAGACTCCCTGAACTGTCTGTGGACGTAAAAACGTTTTTAAAAATCCAATGACAATTTGTGCACTGTTGATGATCGCCTCGTAAGGTGTTTTTGGTTACGGGTGAAATGAAATTGCTAAATAATATTACACTAATGTCGCTGGACTTACGGATCATTGCATAAAAGCATGTGGTTCCGTGAGTGATCGTCACACTTACGTAGGGTTCCGCTGCAGCAAAAAGGTTGAAAAACACTGGTCTGGAGGATAAGAAGATTACTAGAACTGCCATTACTGTTACATATGCACGCTTATAATTGACAGTTTTTAACAGTTTTAGGTTTAGGTCGTTTTTTAGTGTTTTGTGTTCTATGTCAGATTTTTCTGTAAAGGTTAAACTTTCTGTTTCATTATTGTAAACATTAAACTTTTTATTTTGTTATTATGTGTATGTCTGGAAAGATCATCCTCGAAATGACCTATATTGTGTTGGGTGGGACATTAAATTCTACTCACTCAGTTATTGTACAACTTGTTAAAGCTGCTGTATAACATTTTGCAGATGTTCTATATGACATGCGCTTATAGCCTCACCTAGGTTTACCTGCAAATGTTGATTGATAGGTGCATTTGAATGTTTGCATGTGTGTAATTTTTTTGTCACTCGGTAAAATGCGTTTTGCCTTCAGATGCTATTGAGGCTCAGATTATTTCCATAAATTTTCTCCGTATTTCCGCGTAGCGTTTCCGTGTGTGGTATGTGTGTGGATATTACAGGACTGGTACTGGTACAGTCTGATCAGCTACTGCATCGGCAACAACGCATACATCGGCTGCGATCCACCGGATGTTGGTTTGCAACTCAGCCAGGCATCTCCCACTGACAGTAACGAAATGCCGGCAGCAGATTCCAGTGCAGAAAATATCAACATGGACTCTGTTCGGGATTCTTTAGCGTGTGACAGCAGCATACCAGTCTGCAATATTGACCAAGCTTCACAGTCTTATGTTGTGACGAGCTTTGCAGAAAATGGTTTTGTGGATAACATGTCCGACCCGAGTGGACAAGAGAGGATACTGCAGCTGGACGGGCTGATAGACAAATACCCACAGCACAGTCAGCAGCCAGCTGCCATTGCAGCAAGCATTGGCCAGTCAGCGGTAGTGACTAATGCTGACAGTTTGTGTGACAGATTCGCAGAAGTCATGGCATGTTGCGGCGTAGAAACTGCCGGAAGTGAAGCCGAAAAACAGAATGTGGGTCATTACCATGATGTGCCAGTTGCAGTTGTGGAGACTACAACAGCGGATAATTCGGCATTTGATTCTCTTTCTGTTTTTAGTGTGGTGCCATCTAGTTTGCCACAGTCAGCCGATGTTTGTTCGTCGGTTGATAACTCTATGCAAGATGACAGGCTGGCTGCAGATGCTACGATGGATGGGAATTTGACATTCGATTCCGTTTCATCACCATCAATCTATGTTAATGCATTGGCCGATAACTGCATGCAAGAATCATTGAATGAGGACAACCATAGTCCAGATGCAGCTGCTACAATGGCTCACAATTTGCCATTTGATTTTGATTCTGTCGTGAATCTGGTTCCTGCTAGTTCCCTGTCGCCATCAATGGATAGCTCCATACAAGAGTCATCGAATACTGATGATAACATACCAGTTGCAGAGGCTGTGATGGATGAGATTTTGGCGTTTGATTCTGTTTCTGCTGTAAGTGTGGTACCAGCTAGTTCACCGCCGTCGGCCAATGTTCGTGCATCAGTGGACAACAGCATGAATGAGAACGGTGATAGACGAGTTGCATATGCTAAGGTGGATGAGAATTTGACATTTGATTCTGTTTCTAGTTCATCACCATTGACCGATGTTCATTCCTCAACAGATAACTGTATGCTGGGGTCAGTGAATAATGACGCTGACATATCAGTTGCGGACATTGTGCTGGCTGCAGAAAATTGTGCATTTGATTCTGCTTCTGGTGTAATGCCGACTAGTCCACCACTCACAGCCGACACTAACTTACGTGAGCCTGTAACTGGTTATATACAGGAGTCTGCATTGGAACGCAACTCACTCGACCAGTTAAACCACTGGGAGGCGACGATCGATATTGATGAAACTGCAGTGAGCCAGCCTCGCGATGAGGTGATGATATCTGCTGATGTTGATTCTCAGTGCCTTGGTACATCTTCCCACCTTGGTGGTAATAATGTCGCAGAGTACAAGATCGGTTTGGATGCAGTGTATGGTACTGTAGATGAAGCAGTGGGAGCAGCAGTCTCCAGGACAACTGATGCTTTGCTTTCATCAGACTCACTGCCTGTTAACTGTGCTCTGGATCCGCAGATTCTGGCTATCGTAGACAGTCTGGAGAAGTCACTTGCGTGCAGGAATAATGCTATTAACAGCTCCAATAAGCGCCCATCGCAGCATTATGAAACACCGATGGCACCAATCAATGTGGAACTGCAACGCAAAATCATTCGCCAGATGGAGGTTTGTGGTCATAATGATAGCAGGAACTTGGGTCTGGGGTCTTGCTAATAACGTTTTGAGAATTTTTAGTGTTGATTTGTGTTTGTTCATTTTCCTTAGGTTGAGTTGAGTTGTTTGTAACTTATGTTATTATGAAAGGCAAATAAGTTTGTTAATTGGATTTTACTTTGTTTTTAACAGCTTTTACCAGTTGTGGCTAACTGTGTGATAGCAACTAATAATGTAGTCGTGATGGTTTGTAGATTACGGTAATTCTTTTATCAGTTGTTTAAAATCTATTTTATATTTTGTATGTATAATCAAGCATGGATACTACAAAATTGAATAAGTTGAGTGATTATTTAGGTCAGGTGATTGGTTTCATGATAGGTGTCTTATGAGAGCTTTGGTTGTACTGTTGCTCCGTCTGATTCTCTGTTTGCAGTACTATTTTGGTGACTTCAATTTGATGAAGGATACTTTTCTACAGCAGGAAATACAGAAGGGTCCTGATGGGTGTATCTTTTTTGCCAAATTATTTAGATGTTCTGCAGTGTTATATATTATTGTATATATGGTGGGGGTTTGCATTTTGATCTTAAGGTATTTAGATCGTGAGCTTTGTTGATCTTTGGGCTTGTTCTTATGTAGGGGCATATTTTTGTTAGCAATGTAATGCTAAGTTTTTTTTTAGAGAGTGTAGGCTTATTGGGATGTAGTTTGAACTAATGTCTTTCTTTCTGGCTGATATCTGAAAGAGCGGTTGGCCACATGAACTTTACCAGTTAACCGACTCTCTGTTGTAATTTTTAGTTTATTGTTGCCTTTACGAACAATAATCAGTCATGTGTGCTGTCTGTCCATCGTTGTTATTCTTCATTGCAAAGTTTCTGTTGTACATACCTGATGCTTTCCATCTCTTATCTGACTGATAAACACATTTTGTCTGTCCTATAAAACTAAATTACACTCTAGACAAAGGCGTTATTGTAAATGAAATTTCAAAATTTCATCTTGTATTGTTAGTTGTGATCAGTTGAAAACTTAACATACATTATACAGGGGTAGCTCTGTCAGTGATTGTGACATTTAACCGCATGAAGCAGTTATCAACGGATTACAGAGTTATTGTAGCTGCAGTCAACGCATCTCAGTCTGGCATCATTGAGGTACATTCTGTTGTACATTATGTTATCAGATATTACTCTGGGCTGTATACAATGCTGTCTTGGTCTTCAGTGGTCGTCAGTATGTCATCTTGTTCTTATCAGTTGTTGGTCTTGGCACGATAAATCTGAAATGTATTCATCAGAGTATGTGAGGATTCACTTGTATTTTTTTTTTAAAAATTATTGGCTGAACATTGGAGAAGGAGAACATTGCATTATTTATCTTATTATAAGATTTAGTCTTACTATGCCATTTTTTAGTTAGTGCTGTCAGTGGCTTGGTGTAGAAGTTGCCAGTAACACATTGGTCTGGATCAGTTGCTCTGCAATGCATAGCATTGGACAGAGTGTAAAATCACCTGAGTGTCCATGCGTCCATGCGTCCCTGCGTGCGGCCGTGCGTCCAACATTTCTAAAGCTATCCTCTTTCCACCTTCCCCTTTCCCTTCCCCTTCTCCTTCCCCTTTTCCTTTCCCTTGCTCTTTTCTCTTCCCCTTTTTCTTTTCTCTTCTGCTTTCCTTTTCGCTTCCTCTTCTCTTTACCTTCCGCTTCCCCTTTCCTTTACCTTCCCTTCCCCCTTCCCTTCCTCTTTCTCTTCTTTTTCCCCTTCCTTTCTTCCTTTCCCTATCCCTTCCTTTTTTTCCCTTCCCCTTCCCTTTCCCTTACTTTTTCCCATTTCCCTTTTTTCCTTTCCTTCCCCTTTTTCATTTTCCTTCCTCTTCTTTTTACCTTTCATTCCTTTTATCCGTCCTCTTTCTCTCCCTTTTCCCCTTCCACTTTTCTGTTCCCTTCCATTCGCTTCCCCTTTCCTCTTTCTCTTTCCCTTCTTCTCTCTTTCTTTCCATGTCCACGTCTGTGCATTGCATGGTCACTACGGACCACCCATAGGAAGTTGACCCCGGGGAGTCGAATGGTCACGTGACCGATGACGTCACGTGACCAAAAGGTCTAGGTCGTGACCCCATTATGTTTGAGGTGCCATATCTCCACAACGGTGCAAGATAGATGCATGGTGACAATGGACCATTTATAGAAAAGCGCTGGAGACGAATTGAATGGTCTCGTGACTGACAACATTAACGATGGATGACAGTCAGTAACATTGCTGCTGTACAATTTGAAATTAAACTGTTTGATTTTTTCTACCGGTCTAAACAGCTCACTGATTATATTTATATGGACATTTGCTGTAAACTATCGAAATGCATTGGACAGACTCCGTGTTCGTATGATCATTAACTTGTTTCAGTATAGAACCAACCACTTACATTAATTCGGCATTTTATCTCTCAAACACTGTCTGCCTGGCTTGGATTAAATCGAGGCACATACGCTTGTGCAAGGTGGCAGGTGACACTGCCTGATTCATTGATTCCATGTGGCAGGTGATGCTCCATAGCTCTGAGATGGGTTCCCATGAATAGATATATACACCTGAAACCTGAAACTGTTTGGTCTTGAGCATTTGGTTTTATAGCTAGATGAATATTTGAGCTGTTGAAACTGTTATTCTGCCTGTCCAATATTGTACTGTTATTAGCATTTTGTAATTTTTGAAACAACTGGTTTTTAAAGCCTAATTCAGTGGGTTTTTGTTGGGTCTTGGGGTTAAACCCAGGTTTTTAAAAAACCCAAATTGATGGATTCAGGTTTTCGTGGTTTTTTAGTTATTAGAATGAGCACTGCTAGATAACAATCCACATCCAATAAATATCTAAAGCATTGCAAATTTGCGGGTTTGAAAAAATAAAAGAAATCATTATTTGTGGCACAATAAACTGAAATTGGATTGATTCTGTGGTGTGTTTTGTGGTTTTAAGTGGATTTACTCAATAAAACCCCCTGAACTTATTGTTTTTTGGCTGGTTTGTGCTCAGTGGGTGTCTCGTCTCTGATTTGTGCATCTGTGAACGCGTAGACCAGTCGTGATGGCTTGTATGTGAGGCGCTGGCCGAGGCTGCCAATCATTACCAACAAGGAACAGTGGAAACGCGACATCAAGAGAAGATCCGTTGTGATTGTGAGTGTAGCGCTAGTGCAGTGCCACGTGTCTCGATTTAGTTGCCGTTAGAATAGTCTTACCTGACAAATTGTTTGACTGTTGTACAAGAGGCATTTGAAAAGTTTGTAGACTGACACAACCAAGGAGATATGCATCGTATTTTTGCAGTTACTTTCCAAAATACTTTTTCAACATACTTTTCTGCAACTGAAACGCATCTGATCCAGTGTCTCTCCAACACTTGGATTCCATTGTAAAATGATTTCTGATTTTGGTCAATTTACTACGGTGTGTCCTTTCATGATGTTTAATTAAAGCCAAATAATAAGTTGCGCAACATTGCAGTGCTAGATGGTACTAACCAGTTTCACAACATCAGTGCCATTTCTAATGCCTCTCTGTATCAGACTGCGAACTTGCTGAATGCCTCTTGTAATCTGCGTCGTGGCAAATTGCCAAAATCAACATTTTTCTACACTGGAATTCGAGCTTTGGAGAAACACTAGAATAAATGCATTTCGACTGCAAATAAGCTATGTTGAAAAGTGGCATGAAGTGTTTTCTAAATATCTTTTCACTTAATTGTGTCAGTATATGAACTTTTTGGACAACCGTCAAATTTATTATTTTTTTCTCTAGCTGTGGTTGTTTACTGCTTGGAGATACGGGTAAACAGACAGATAGGATGTTGTCCTGGGACTAGCAGGAGGTCTTATGTTATAGGATATTGGAAACTGTGACCTGTGCCCTCAGGATGCTCAGGAAAGAATGTGGAAGGCTGATAATCAGGCAGGAACTAATTTTTTTTCACCGGGATTAAGCCTTTTAACAGTATGTCTATGTTTTGCGCCTCTGTATCTTTGCACACGTTTAGTTTTATGGCGCTTTATAAGTTCGTTTTTAACTTTAACTTTAATGTGTCACAAACCTAGAATGCTCTGGGTATTCTACTATTCTCTGAACCTGTAAAACTTGGGGAATTTTGTGCAGTCTCGGGGAACAAGAAGTCCAGCTGTTGTTAGGATGGCCGATCATACTGCCTGGCCATCTGTGAGGCACTATCACTCTTTGGTGTGAAAGGGGGGATTGGCAGTGGAGGGATTTGATAGTGCTCTGGTAGATATTTATAGTCTGTCATTAGTAACCATTTTGTTGATACAGTTTGCCCATAATGTGCCATACAATTTTTGGGGCTGGGTGTAGGCACCCCTATTTTGGAAGAACAGGTGTTTATAGGGGGTTGGCAGTAGTTACGATAACGCAGTGGTCAGTTTTTATAGGCTGTCATTATTAACCATGCTGCTAACTGAAGCACTTCAAGTATTTGGGGGTGCAGACAGTACCCACATTTGGGAAAAAATGGGCGTTCTTAGGGGATCCGAATTTGTACCACATGGTAGTGGTCAGACATCTATATTTGCTTGTTCAGGCAGTTTTTTGGTAAGGTGTACTATTCAGCTACAATACATATGTGACACAAAACAGTGAGACAGAATCCTGTCACTTAGGCTCGAACGTCAGTACGGTTGGCCAAAACACAATAGGGTCATCAGATGTGGTTTCCGGGGTGTAAAAGTGCTCTAAAATATGTTTGCAGTAACCGCGTTGGAGGAGCTTGCAGATTTCTCTTATTACGATCACTTTCTGTTGCGATAAACTATGGACAAGTTGCACATGGAAGTGTATGGCTCTCAAAAAAGCTGGAAAACTTGAGGAATTTTTTCTCATACTTTGTGGCCACCCTGGTGTCAGTCCTTCACTAATCAACGCTAAGGAAATAAATGAAGAGTGTCAGCAGTGGCAGGCAGCTACCAGTGCCTGGATACTGTTAGTAATTCAGTAATGCAAGGGAAGGAACACATGAAGAGATAAGTTTAAGTTTAAGCTTGCATGAAAGATAGGAAGAAAAACTGACAGCGAGGGTCAGTGTGTTACGGCAAACTTTCAGTGAAAAGTAACAGTGACTGGAAAAGCCCGGTAAGTCATCCACCAACATCTGAATACAGAAGATCAGTTGGAGCTTTTATTACCTACATCGTTATGTTGTATGTCTGGAAGTTTGTGCATGAAAATAGTGTGTGGTGTGGCATGCATGCATTGTGTAGGAGAGATATCCAGTATCGGAGGAATTCGATGCAATGCAAGCGTTCTTCGACAGGTTTGGCACTGTGGCCCACATTGAACGACGCATCCCAATGTACAACCATATCAAGGTTGGTGGTGCGCAGTTTACATCATTTGACTTGATATCATATAAATGCAGCATGACTGCTTTACTGGAAAACCTGTATAAGTCTTGAAATTTGACAGCCACCAGGGAAAAGTCATGTAATTTACCAAGTCAGGGAATTGCAAGGAAAATATTTTGTTGGAGAAAACTGATTTTTTGTTCATCTTATGGGCATCACCGGTGTTCATTGGCATAGTATATTAGCATACTTTTTAATATTGCAATTGTGTGGCACGTTGCATTATTTATATTGTTATTGATCTTATATTTCATTAGTATGCTGTTAGCATGCATGACAAGGATAATTGTACAGTTTGTAAGACTGCTGCAAAGTGTCAGGCCCTTGGTGGCTGCACTTTTGGACTTAGGCTCACTAAACTTTGCTCTTAGTGTATAGATTTGCAATAATTGATTAGACATTGACGAAAAATAAATCAACCGATTATGCTTGGACTTGCTTATTGAATTGGTCATCGCCTGCAAAGAACAAGCTATGTAATGACTTATGTCATTGTAAAGTCATTACGGCATTTATTTTCAGTACCGAAGCTTACTGCTTTAATTTACTAAACTATCGGTAGGAAGGGGCCTATTGTATATCGTCATCATCTTTCCACTCTACGAAAGTCTCGGTGAAATTACTTCACTTTTAGGCTAAGTAAGCAAAGGTCAAAAAGTGAAGTCACCCAAAGTCAGTAAATCTCAATTGCTTTTCTCAGAGTCTGTGAACATTGTATTGGTAGCAATGTTTCTGGCGCAGGCACTGAGCTGGCACAGATGTCTCGTTGCGAATTCCCATTTGTAATTGGTACGGCATCAAGCTATGATGCAGTGTGATGATTGTTCCCACTTTTTAAATGCTGGCTTTCGTGTTTTAGCAGGGATTTTAGTCTATTTACAGTCATAACAGTCTTCTAAGTGTCCTTGCCAACTTTTGAAGTGAAGTTTTAGCTGTTGAGGTTAAAAGATGCATGTTTTTATTCCATTTTAGAATTTTAAATAGTCAGTAGATGATCAGAACGGAAAATTAGGCCCGACTAACTAACCAGGCTTTGCTATTAAAATGGCTTGTTTATGTCATGAATGATCAAACATCTTGTCATTCACATGATTTAGTGCAGGGATTATCTACAGGTTCTTTTATCACACTCAAATCTAGAATTGAAACCAGTCTTAATTTGCCTCTTTCTTTTCTTTCCTCATTTTCACCCCATTTTTTCCTTTCACTTTTTATATCTATTTCTATCTCCTTTTTTTCACTGTTTTTCTCCTTCTCACTGTTATTTCTTTTCTCCTTCGGTTTGCATTCCATCTCCTTCTTATTGGGGCCTCACACGCTCAGTCCACTATCTCGTGCAAGCATTTGTGACATCCTGTGTTGACTACTGTAATGCTGTGCTGGCTGAGTTGCCGAGAGTCATAACAGACAAGTTGCAGAGAGTGATGAATTCAGCTGCCCGTGTCATCACTAACACTCGGAATAATAATAATAATAATAATAAGTGAACATTTATATAGTGCACTATCATTTCGAAGAAATCTCTAGTGCGCTGAATGCGTTATCAGTACATCTGAAACAAAAATGATTTAAGGAAACTTTTAAAAGAGTCCAGATTGAGTGTGCGATCATTCAGGTACGTCAGGAGACTGTTCCAAGCTGACGGGCCAGTGAAAGAGAATGTACGACAGTGGTTTGTTGCGATTAATGCATGACGAGCTCCACTGGCTTGATGTCATGTATCGATGTCTTTATCTAACTGCTCCGCCGTACTTGATGGACAGTTGTACACTCACAGCAGAAGTCACTGGCCGTCAACATCTGCGTTCTGCCACTCAGCGGAAGTTGGTCATAGCGCGCTATCGACTGAACAGTTTCGGTCGTCGGCGCTTTTCTGTGGCGGGCCCGTCGACTTGGAATTCGCTGCCAGACAGTCTTCGTGACCCAGAACTGTGTCTTGATACTTTCAAACGTCAGCTGAAGTCGTAACATTTTTGCGAAATATTGATGACAAAATGTATTAAGCGCATTAGAGATCTTTTTGAGTATGCACTAGTGACTAATGAGTAGGCGCCTAGTGACTTCTGCTTTTAGGCGCCGTGTATAAATCCACTTTATTATTATTGTTGTTATTATTATATAAATTTACACTTTACTTACTACTGCTAGGAGGTCTGTGGGAGCACTTTATAAGGTCCCCAACGGGTCCGGGCAAAGCCTGGCCACCGAACAGTTTGTGGTGCATTTTGAGCTAAAAACAGTGCTTCTAGTGATAGCAATTTTGCATCCACCTTTAACAAAACTTCTCCTTTACTTATTTTTCACTGGGTGCAAGCTGTGCCCACCAAGTATAGGGATAGAAGCATGGGCGGCGCCAGAGTGGGGCAATGGGGCAGCTGTCTTTCCCCGTGCCCTTGCCCTTGCCTCCCTGGCTGCCCCCAGGAGAAATTTGTAGTGAACGTCGTTTTTGCAAGCTAACACTCATCTGTGATTTTTTGTGTCTCTGAATATTAAAATTCAGGCAAATTTGTGACTTTTATTGAACGTCTAAAAGCTAAAGTGTTCCATCTTCAGGGGGGCTTTGTCCCTCTGATCCTCTGACCAGGGTCTCTGCTGCTGGCCTCTCTGTCTTTTGATGCACACAACGACTGAATAATGTCGACATTTGGCCCACACAAAAAATTATTGTCCCCTGTGCCCTGGTCCTTGCCCTCTTTTGCCCCATAGCTTGAACAGATTCCTAGCGCTGCCCGTGGATAGAAGCCCCTATTTGTCTGCTAGAACTGGTTGGTTTTCTGCTGTCAGTGACTGAGTTTGTGAGTGCATTGCTGTCTGTAGGATCGTTTGTTTGACATCGATCTCATCATATTCTTGAAGGACGAGTCGGTCAACAACATCGTGAAGCATCAATTCACAGGGCTCAAGCGAATGGGCTTGTGGCTTAACTACCGGTGAGCTTCCACTGAGCTGCTACACTGGCAATTACAACAGTTAATCACTACTACTACGTGGCTCCCATTTAGCTGGCCCTTTCGAGAGTTACTGCTTTTTGGCATTTTGAAGTCTGGAATCTGGATTCAGTTTATTTGCGTTCACATCTTGTAGATTTTGTGCCTATAATAAACTATGTATTATTGGGTAGAATAATGTTTAGTGCAAGTGATTCCAGTTATAGCTGGTCTGTGTGCATGTCGTCTGTCTGTCACATTCACGCACGCTGCCTCAGCTCTTTGACGGATATACACTGTGTCTCAGAAAAACATTCCTGACATTTTTGGCCGTAACTTGAAAACCAATCATCAGATTTTGATAATTTTTGGTACAAATATTTCTAACACAACCTGACATCAAATGACTGTTTAGTTTCCCACCTCACCCAATGTATGCTTCTGCACTACCTAGGGAAAGCAGATCAAGTGAAATATGTATTGAAATAAACAGAAAACCTGAAAAAACATCCCCGATATTATCGATCACAACTTGAAGAAAAATTAACAGATTTTAATAATTTTTGGCAGAAATATTTCTGACACAACTGGCTATTAAATAAGTGTTTTAGTTTTCACCTCACCCAACGTCTGCTTTTGCACTACCTGGGGAAAGCAGACCAAGCATAATATGTGTTAAAATGAATGAAAAAACGTCCAGGAATGTTTGTGAAGTCAAGAAGCGACTGGTACAACCTAGATTGGTCTGGAGCAGAATTTTATCGTAACTGCTGTCAATGAATGGAGAAAGCGTCTCCTTGCCTGTGTTCGCATAGTGGGCCACCACTTCAAGCAATTTTACTGCAGTCAGTTGAAAAATGTACAACTGGATGAAATGTCAGCCAAAGTGTAAAAAATGTGAACAAAATGCGTTTTTATGCGTTATGTTATTTAAGCAATCATATCGCATTCGATACAAAAGTGATATTTCGCTGGTTATGTTTTCCCCAGGTAATGCAGAAACAAACGTTGGGTGAGGTGGGAAACTGAACAGTCATTTGATGGCAAGTTGTGTCAGGAATATTTGTAGCAAAAATTATCAATATCTAATAATTGGTTTTTAAGTTACAGTCGAAAATGTCGGGGATGTTTTTTTGAGACACAGTGTAGATGCCTTTTTGCAGGTACATTGCTGGCATCGAACGACACATCATGTTAATTTGGGATTGCTGAGCCCAGAGGAAGTGGTAGATTTAAGGTCAAACTGCAGCCAAGACGTGCAATTGCAAATTGTGGCTGAATCATCAATTTTATGCTGTCATTCGACTGGTACAAATGAGGACATTTAGGAGTTTGGTGGATTTGTAAGAGTGATTCCACTTTTTGCCACATTACTTACTAGTGCTTGTTTTCTATCGATGTGTCATGATGGTGTGTGATTGCAGCAATGCATTTGTCGATGACTGCGTCGAGTATTTCTACAGCAAGCGTGTGCTTGATGTGCCCAGACTGAGACTGAAGCCTGTGAGAAAGATGTCATCCAGACCACCACGCTATAGCCTATCGGACCTACCATCAAGACAGCCAGCACCGCCAGCAGATGGCGCCAGTGGTGATGGAAGATTCATGAATAGAAAGCCTCCGTATCGGGCGCAGCCACAGCGGGGTTGGCAGCGCTCCGGCATGAGATGTGGGAACGCTGGCGATGGGTTGCTGGACTCTGCAGCGGGCGAGCCAGGTCATCATCCACAGATTGCTGATGAACCACCGCCACGTATGCGCAGACCTCGATTCCACCCGGAACCGGACAATAAGGTGGATACAGATCAGGTCCTGTCGTTTCTCGACCAGATGGATATATTCAACCCGTCAAAGAGCAGAGTGGAGGCGACAAATGCTGTCAGTAGTCCTTCAGCCAGTTCTTCTGACCTCACTAAACACACACCAGAAGCTGGTACGGAAACGCCGGAATTGCTTTCACTTTCCGGAGATCAAGCAAGTGTAGGTGAGCCTGAAACAGAATTCTGTGAAAATGATCGGGCGGTTTCGCCACAGCCGTCAAACGATGCAGATAATGACATAGATATCAGGAATACCGATATCACTACGATCTCACCACTTGCCAGGTTGCCTCTTGATACAACTCCGCCCATCGCTGTGTCATCTGCTGTTGATATGACCCCACACAGGGCTGGGTCACCTCTTGCTACCACTCCACTCCAGGGGGCATCCTCTGATGTTCCACGTATTCCTGAGACCATTGCCGCGTGGCAGTCGCTCTCCAGTGAAGCCAGTATGATGATGATGAATAACGATGATGATGATGATGATGATGATGATGATGTAGCTGAGCCGTTACATTCCAGTCCGTTGGAGCCAGTTGGTCATGGAACACCAAAGGCTGTTCACCATAGTCCTGAGGTGATTCGTCTCAAGAAGCCCCCAGAGCCCACTCCAGACAATCTACCAACCAGTATTACACCTGTGACCTCGTCGTCATCATATCGTCGTGGCGGCATTCGGCTCCGTGGTGGGAGAAGTGCCGGCAGTGAGCTTAGATCATCAGTATTGTCACCGGTTTGTCATAGTTTGACCTCGCAGTGGTCGTCCCCGTCTAGCTTTCACACCCCGCGACTTCTTTCAGCCAATGCATCGTCAGTCTACTTTGAGCAGAAGGAGGGCGATGTGATTGTGGAGTCCGATGAGGAGGGCATTGAAGACAACTGGACGTAAGGCTGTGGTGGCTGGCGAGGTGTGATTCCGTGCGAAATAGAGATGCACCAACCGTCAAATTACTTGTTGGCCAATAATCAATATCAGCCGATTATCAGTTTACATAAATCAGCCGTGGCCAAGTAATGATTATCAGCAAGTTTTTTTTGTAGTTGGTACTCTTTTGCTGGTAATGTACAGAAGTTGATATATCAGTGCTAATTCAAAAAAAATCTGTCTCAAAACTTGTTAGCTGAAATAGTGTCAGCCAATGTTATCATATTACATAATCAGCATTGACCAATTAATGATTATTGGCCATTTATGTGCTGTTTTACTGGTAATGCGCTACAGTGTAACACATGAGAGTGCAGATTGTAAATAGCAAAATTGCACAGTTCTATTGACCATTGCAAAAAAATCTTTGACAACAACATCCAGCAGGCGAGAAGGAAGTCAGGAGCCAAAATCACCAAGTTGGGTCTAATGTTTGGTGCATTTTTTTACTTTGCACAACAATCGGCAATTGATTGATGGTTTAGCACTGATACTATTGGCCAGAGCCTTGTCTTATCGGTGCATCTCTAATGTTAAAGTTAATGTTAAAGTGGTTGGTCTTGTTTATGAACACTGATTTACACTTGAATTACAAACATTTACTGTACGCTGCTACTATGGACACCACTTCAGTTTTTAGTTTTTGTGCTCTTTAAGCTGCGTTAAATGTGACAGTTAATTGTTTGTTGCCGTACTTAAAATCCTGCTTTTTTCAGCCTCATGTCATATTTGCTGAAAAGATAATTAAAGAGTTCGGGTGCTGTATAATTGACAACAGTTGCACAGTAATTTTAGCATGCAGCATTTTGGCATGTTGGTCAGGTGTGTAGCGGTGTTTCGTGATCGTTTGATGGCGTGTTTTGATTTAGTCAAGGTTGTGCTCTCACTAAGTTCTGTTCACATAAATGTTGTGATTTTTGAAAGTCGATAGCTTTAGATGCTGTGCAACTACCAGTGAGTAATTGTTTATTGTTAGTCTAAGTTGAGTTTGTAGATATATATATTCGTTTTCACGATGACTGCTTAGCATTGTCAAGTCCCTCCACATGTCGGTGAAAGCAGAGCTTCTAAGAGCATCATTGAATGCCATTTCTGTTGCTATGTGGTGCATGCCATGTGCTATATGGTGCATATGATGTACTGTATGTTGGGTCTCACTCAGCATAGTTACTCTCTGCCAGACGCGGGTATTACTTGTATCAGTGACTATGCGACAGGTAAAACATCTCATCTCAGTATGTAATCAACGACCCAGGTTACTCAGTCTTCTTCCCTCCACGGGATGGTAAAATGGGTATCAGCTTTCTGGTTGAGTAATAATAACCAAATGGCATTGATATGGATGTAGACACTGTAACTGCCTGGAGGAGGATCTGTGGCTTGACTGCAGCTGAATGTTTTAGTGAAATAATTACAAAAGTCTGCCAAAATATGAGTGTGCTACAGAAGTTGACATACCAGTGCTAATTCGACTCCTGTCCCAAAGTTTTTTCCTTTAAACAAGATAATGTTCGTACTAACATGGAGTCTGTCCAATGCATTTCGATAGTTTACAGTATATGTCCTTATGAATATAATCAGTGGGCTGTTTAGACTGGTAGAAAAAAATCAAACAGTTTAATTTCAAATTGTACAGCAGCAATTATTATTACCCTTCATCCTTCTCTATTATTTTAACTAAACAATAAACATTGTCAGTCACGAGACCATTCGATTAGTCACCAGGGCTTTACTATAAATGGTCCATTGTCACCATGCATCTATCTTGCACCGTTGTGAAGATATGGCGCCTCAAAGATAATGGGGTCACGAACTTGACTTTTTGGGGTCACGGGACGTCATCGGTCACGTAACCATTCGACTCCCGAGGGTCGACTTCCTATCGGTGGTCCATGGTGACCATACGTCTATCTGCCACCGTTATGGATATATGGCGCCTCAAATGTTGGACGCACGGACGTTGACACGGAAAGAAAGAAGGAAGAATGGAAAGAGAAAAAGGAAGGGGGAAGGGAAGGAAAGGGAAAGGGGAAATGGAAGGTGAAAAGGAACGGAAAGGGAAAGGAGAAGGTGAGGGGGAGTGGAAGGGGAAGGAAAAGGAGAAGGGAAAGTGGAAGGGGAAGGAAATGGGAAACGGCAAAAGGGAAGGGAGTGGAAAGTGGAAGGGGAAGGAGAAAGGGAAGGCGGAAGGAAGAGAGCTTAAGAAAAGTTGGACGCATGGACACTCAGGTGATTTTATACTCTGTCCAATGCTATGTATTGCATTGGACAGACAATAGATATTACGTTACTTTGCAGATAGCCTTGTGCAATATCAGATAAGTCAGCATTAAAACTTTGCAACCTGTCGATGATGTGTCATGATGATATGTTAATGCTTTTTATGCATCTTGTCCGTCTGCTCAACTCGCTCGGGCTCTTAACTCGATAGAACAAGAAATCTGAGCTGATGCTCATGAGACGGGACTTGGACTGCTGAAATCTACGTTCAATGCCGAAAATTTTATATGCAGGTTTTCTTGGTCTCCCCAGCCATTTCGGCGCAATTTACTCTTGAACAAAATAATGTTCATATGAACATGGAGTCTGTCCAATGCATTTCGACAGTTTACAGTATATGTCCGTATAAATATAATTAGTGATCGAGTTGTTTAGACCGGTAGAAAAAAAACAAACAGTTTTATTTCAAATTGCACAGCAGCAATGATTCTTTCATCTTTCTGTATTATTTTAACTAAACAATAAACATTGTCAGTTACGAGACCGTTCGGTTCGTCACCAGCGCTTTACTATAAAAGGTCCATCGTTACCATGCGTCTATCTTGCACCGTTATGGAGATAAGGCGCCTCAAAGATAATGGGGTCACGAGTTTGACCTTTTGTGGCCACGTGACGTCATCGATCACGTGACCATTCGATTCCCGGGGTCAACTTCATATGGGTAGTGCATAGTGATTATGCGTCTATATTGCACCATTATGGAGATATGGCACCTCAAATATTGGACGCACGGACCTGGACACGGAAAGAAAGACGAAGAAATGGAAAGAGAAAGGGGAAGGGGGAGCGGAAGGGAAGGTAAAAGGAAAGTGGAAGGGGAAAAGGAAGGGAAAGAGGAAGGAGAAAAGGAATGGAAGGTAAAGGGAAGGGAAATGGAAAGGGGAAGAGAAAGGAAAAAGGGAAAGAGGAAGGGGAAGGAAAAGGGGATGGGGAAGGAAAAGAGAAAGGGGGAAGAAGAAGGAAAATGGAAAGGGGAAAGGGTAATCGAAAGGGGAAAGGGAAGGGATAGGGAAGGAAAAGAGGAAGGGGAAGGGAAGGTAAAGGAAAGGGGAAGCGGAAGGTAAAGAGAAGAGGAAGGGAAAGGGAAAGGGGAAGGAAAAGAAAAAAGAAGAGGAAAGGGAAAAGAAATGGGGAAGGAGAAGGTTAAGGGAAGGTGGAAGGAAGATAGCTTAAGAAACGTAGGACGCACGGACGCACGCACGGACACTCAGGTGATTTTATACTATGTCCAATGCTATGCATAGCATTGGACAGACAAAAAATGTGTCGCAGCCCGAAATTGCAAAAAAAGTCACTTAAACCTCCTATTTATTGTGAGTTCAAGGTCAACGTCACCCCTATAAAACTCGTCGCCAGTGCTTGTTATGATAAGCAGCATATCTGCCTCTCTGCAACCATTTTCACGATAGAGAAGTCATTAGCGGCAAAATAACGTCTTTTGGGGGGCCGGAGGGGTGCCATTTTTTCCGCTCTTTTTTCGAGGGGACACCCTTCACTCAGCGGCATGAAATTTTGTCATAAAATAGGCCCTGCTAGAGACTCTAAGCGTGGAAAACCCGACATTTGTGTGAATGTTCCCCATTGCAGGAGTGTCCGTGATTGGCCTGCAACTGTGATGTGAACTGATGGCCGGATACATGTCGCCATGTCTGACAAACGTGTGTTACACTGACAAACGAAAAATAATTGCAGCATGTTGGTCGTTTTCCGCATTCCGTCCGTGCATTCTGCATCTGTTAGAATATCATAAATGTTTTTACACCGTGTCCAGAATAATGATTTAACTGACGATGCGTTTGATGAATGTTAGTCGATTTTTGAAATTTTGTACTGACGTGATCAGAATTAAGTTGCTGAAAAATTTATGTACAAAATTTCCCATCGCACATATCACGCATGTAGACACACGACTGTGTAAGCACATAATGTTCAGTTTTGTCCGTTTAATGATGTGATATGAAAAAACAACATAATTTTCTATCTCAAACCTGAAAATATATGTTGTTTTTTTGCAAAAATTATTTTTTTCTCAGAACAGTGACCTTAGGTGGATACGATGAGCAGGTACAGCTGGTTTTATTGCATTCTGGATTGAGTTTGCAATTTTGCTGCCTGATATCTTGAGGTGCACTTTTTTGGATACGGTGTAGTTTTCACTCTAGACCTACAATGCTACGTAGTGCAAAATGAAGCATTTTAAACTCCATAAATGCTTTGGAAGTTAATGACAAGTAGGCCTAGGTCTAATGTTAATTTTTGTCACAAGCGATGTTTGCAGTGACGTCATAATGCCGAGGCGATGCGGGCATCAGTAGGGAAGACTTAGCGAACGAAACCTAATCGACTGGATAACATCTAGCTTCTGTAACATCCTCGGCCTTGCGCTCGGACCATGAGGCATACCTGTAAAACATCCGCTTTAGATGAACCCCCAACTAGCGGCGTATGTATCTGAACCTGTTCTCTTCTCCATTCAAGTTCACGTGCTCACGTGTTATAGATTGGATAAATGGGAATGGAATGTAAAGAAACGTGAACAGATTGTGTGGCGTCCTCTACTTCAAATGTTGACTTGTCTGAAAACTTCATACTTCGGTCTGTACCCTTCATCTTGCAACGATTGTAAGGTAGGCTACTGTTGGCCTAAAACGAACAGTAGGTAGTTTTTGGCCATCATAGTTCATAGATTTATAAAGCCGCGTTTCAGCAATAGTCAAAGATTTTACTTTAAGCAGAAGATTTCCTGGAAACCTGATCTAAAGTGGAGTATCTCCGGGAAACTAAAGGTAAGACTTACTTGATATAGCCTAGGCCCTAACGCATGATTGACTCTGACTTGTGACCAGAAGCGCTTTAGAATCTTGGAATTTGGGAGTAACAGTTGCAGTGGTTGGCGTGAGCTAATTACATCGCGGCGCATTATGCGGCCATCCATTGTTCGCTCCAGCGAACAATTGATTGGACCCACGTCCTTGCCGGCAGGCATACCTCATTAGGCCTTTACTTCGTATATCCCGTTCACGGCGTTTCTACTTTTATTTCCGCTAAAGTAGGCCTAAGAGGCTGAGTTGGCCCTGGCATGAATACAGCGCAGATTAGCAACTTGCTTAAGACAAGGATCTGTTTGAGGAGGCCAACATTTCCAATGCCAAGGCCATGGGTGTTCGAGGCCAAAGCCACATTATTTTGTTTCCGAGTTGTCCTCCAGTTTGAGGACAGTTCTCGTGGAGTGAGCTAGGACCCCATCGTGCCTCAGTATTGCTTGTAACTAATTGTAACTAATTCCCTGCCGCGGTGTGATTCGAGCCGCACTTAAAACGAGTCCTATACCCTAACCACTGTATAGAGAAAACGGTCAACAAAAGCCTAACCATTAGGCCACTTGCAGCTATTGTGATTGTCGTTGTTATTCGGCAGTAATCGTCTGACAAGACGTCGACATGCTCATTGAGTCACTCGGTCTGTTCTGTATTGTCGGTATCATCCTCACCGCTGTCAATGTCTACAAAACTCCACTAGTCAAGAACGTCGAGCCGTATACGATGCGACAAAGGCACGTGATCATCATGTCGAAGCTATTTTTTCCTATTCTGGCTTTAATTTAATGCTGCAAGCTACGGCTGCGCATAGAAGTGATCGTATAAAACTGTAGGCTAGGCTGCTATCTACAGGGTGTGCCATAAAATGACCCAATTTGTTTCTCTCAGAACTTCGTCAAATCTCCACCAAATTTGATAATTTTTGGCTTACTGATAGCCAAGACGATAGAAAAATGTAAGGTACACTCAATGTCCACCTCACATAGTTTATGTCAACGCACTACAATGTAAAAAGCAGATGCTCCAAATTGTTACATTACGCGGTGATTATCAGTATCAGATTGCTCACTTATGCATTATCATTTCCACAAAGGGCGCCATGAGATTTAATAATTTTGTGGAATTAAACATTTTACGCTAAAAACAGCATACAACAAAATAACTGATTGATGACCTTAAAACACATTTTATCCATGAATGAGTGCTGTGCATTTTGACCAGGCCCGTCGAAAAGGTGGGGAAAGGTAAGCTTCGGGCCCCGCGACGTTTGGGGGCCCCACCGTCGCTGAAAAATATAAAGTACACTAGAATGCATTATTTTAGGAAGAAAATAAAAAAAAATTTCTAGAGGGGCCCGCAAAAATTTTTCCCCGGGCTCCGCTGTGGTTCTCAACGAGCCTGATTTTGATCAGTTGATTGTTAATGCTGCTGTCAGCCATTGTATACACTTTGGGCATAAGTTCTGATGATTTGGAAACACGTTGTTACACACATTATAATTCTGCTGAATAAATCACATTTTAGTTTATTATGTGCTTAATTAAGTTGTTGAAACTTTACGTACACAACAACGGAGCTTTATGACAATTTGGAGCATTTGCGTTTTACACGGCAGTGCATTGACATAAACTATGTGAGGTGGCCAATGAGTGCACCTTACATTTCTATCGTCTTGTCTATCTGTATGCTGAAAATATTATCAAATTTGGTTGAGATTTGATGAAGTTCTGACAAAGACAAGTTGGGTCATTTTGGCACACCCTGTACATACACTGATTAAGCCTATATTTCAGCAGTATTTTATGATGCTGACGCTCCGTCAAAAACAGAAACTAGATGAAATCTTTTGTGTAATTTGTGCTATTGATACAGGACGGTCTGAAGTCAAAAATACCTTCATTCTGCATTGTCTGTCAGACTCAGATCGCGACTCGCGAGTTGTGGAGTTTTCCCGCTAAGTTAACCATATTTTTTATGTAACTGCGTGTGCGGATGACTTCGATTAAATCTTTCTGGTATTAACTACACTGTAGTCACAGTAGTCGAATTTTCTATTCGATTCTTCTCAGGTAAAAAAAATTAATATGATAAAGTGCCGACTTGGCCTACATGGAATGAGATAAGCTTCATGTCAAACGGTTTCGTGCCGACTGTATTCGATATGCATGTTATGATTAAGATTCAACACTATTTTGCTATAGCAACGCCTTAACGACCGCCAAAGTTACACTTACCTAACCCCTTGGCCTCCAAAAAGCTTTCATCGTACAGCGACATTAGAGAAGAAAGTTTGTGCGGTTTCACGAGCATTGTTGCTTGAATTGAAGAAATCGGCGAATCTATCAGCGACGTCGTCGTGGGTTATAAAACGAGGCGGGACAGGAAGTCGCAATTTTCCCAGAGGCAGCTGCAAATTGTTGAGGGAGGAGATTATGGGGGTTCAAAAATTTAATTTCACCTTTAAATTTTCCGTAATGGTTTTTTAGTCCAAATTAGGCATTTCTGTACAAAAAAATCAACGAATAGAAAATTTGCCGACAGCCTAAATTATTGGCGCGGACAATGTTCCCTGCCCCTTCCCCTGCCACGTGACGCTACTAGTGAATGAATGAGTGGATAATGAGCGATGTTTCTAATACAGTGCGACGGCAGGGATGAGCAGCGGCGAGCGACTTGGAGCGCTGCTGTACTCCAGCACAGAGACGCTGACCGCCGGCTTAGCACTCTGTACATTTATCGGCATCGGTCAGTCACAGACACCATACAAGTCAACAATAGTTTCATATTGAATTGATCGTCACAAACTGCGCGGTAGCGCAGCACTGTTGTAAGGGTTACCAGCCATTTCAATGGGAAACTCCAAAATGTGACCCCTCGTATTTCCCAAACCCCTTAATTTTTTCACACCAAAATTTGCACGGATGATTACGTCCAGCATATCTCCTGATGTGCAAAATTTGGTAAAAATCTGTTTACGGGGGGCTTCCCCACGAATAGGTGAAATATAACGCTTGCGTGACTTTTTGTGCCTTCCCTTCCCTTCACTTTCCTTTTTTTCTTGCCGTCCTCTACAGAAAAAACGACTAAACTGATTTTAACGCACGATGGCTCATATGACGCGGTTTCGCGCAAGAAAGTGCCTTTTGGGGGTCACAAAATTAAAATTCAACATTTTCACCTATTTTTTCACAAAAATATGAAAAATTACAATGGCGCCTATGGGGAAAATTAGACAATGCTTCAAACATCGACTTTGTTATTTATAATCAATTAAAACATAAACGAACACGTCAAGATGACATCAAATTGGTTAAGCCAATTGTTAATAGGTCAGTGGAGGTGCAGTCGTCACAACTC
>Ga0056128_1001343_pt1 | contig 27137 bp, 13 predicted proteins | sample WorMetLIZISLAND2_FD_71113 | JGI IMG/M metagenome (GOLD analysis project Ga0056128, IMG submission 71113) | Marine gutless worms symbiont microbial communities from Max Planck institute for Marine Microbiology, Germany - Olavius geniculatus... ... | reverse complement strand
AAAGTAATAGATCGTTTAAAGCTATTTAAATTAGAAAAGTCAGTATTGTCAGCTGGCAAGTTATTCCATATTCTTCCTGTACGGTAAGTGAAAAAGTTATGTCTGGTGTTGAATCTGCAGCCTAGCAGGAATAATTTATATTTATGTCTACGATGTCTATCAATGAGTAGTTTTAAAAAATTTATTTAGGTTAAGATCAGTCAATCCAAATAGGCCCTACTAGTTTGTAAGCAAATATCAAGTCCAATCGAAGTCGGCGAAGTTCCAAACTTTCCAACTGGAGCTTATTCAACCGCTGACAATAAGTAAGATGCTGTAGACCTGGAAGGCGCTTTGTGAAGCGCCGCTGAACTTTTTCTAAATTTTCGATATCTTTCTTTAATGACGGATTCCAAGCGACGGAACAATACTCTAAACGTGGGCGAACATATGTTATAAAAGTTTTTACTAAGCTATTAACGTCTCTCGAAAAAAAACTTTTTGATATAAGAAGTATATAACTGTATTACTTTTGAAAGAATTATGTTTTAAATTCTTTCTTACCATAGTGAACCAAATTTAAATAAAGCAACGTATTTGTTCGTAAACTCGATTTGGGTATTTTTCATCCACGTCAGCCCATGTTAAGACATTTTCGGTGTCATCCCAACAAAACTACAAAGCTCCTCTGCGCAGATAGGCCTATAGTGTAGCCTATGGCAACTCCGTCCTTGACTGTATTGTCTTGTAATCTTGTTAGTGATGACTGATTAATGATGATGATGATGATGCGATTTTTCTGTGTTCAGGCTGACAGCTGCAATCCTGGCCGTGATCGTAGCGCTGTACAACGTCCACGTCTTCTGGACGATGAGTCTGCACTATGACGATGACTCTAATTTGACGTGCGACGCCGCTGACGACAACTACTTCATGATGCACGTCTTCGAGTACCTCAAACTGGTCTCGTACTGCGTCGTACCGTTCGTCATCGTCATCGTGCTCAACACGTGCATCATCGTGCGTCTACGTCGCACCTGCCCCGTACAACGCACCAGCTCCGTCAGTGTCGCCTCCTCGGTTAGCACCACGCCCAAAAAATCTTCCACCACAAGCAGGTCGCGCCGCTACTTTTTCGACAGACGGTCGACGACGCCGGACCGATTTCTGCCTCACAACGCGGCCGCCGGCGACGAGGCGACGACCGCCACGGCACTTCTGCCATCGGACAGCACATCCAGTCGCCGCGAGGTGATGACAGTCGAGGTACTAGCCAGCGGTCCGCAACAGTCTCGCCAGCGCCGCCTGACCCGCATGTTGCTGTTCGTGTCGTTCGCGTGGCTCGCTCTCTCCGCTCCGTTTGCTCTCCACTCGCTGGCGACCTACGAAGACGAGGGTTTCAGCGACCGCAAGATGCTCGCCAAGATCATCTGCTTTCTGCTCGTCTACACGAACCACGCCATCAACTTATACAGCAGACTACCGCCGTACGATGATATCTTGTCGAGGTGAAATAACGTCACGACCCATTTCAAGCATCATCATGTTTGTTTGTTTTGACCTTTTTGCTATCGGTCACCATCGATCTAACCATTGATTATGTTGACGTATGTCGACGTATGTCAACCACGCCATAAACTTCTACCTGTACTGTTTGACCGGAAGCCGATTCCGTCAGGAACTGTGCATCATGCTCGGCTGTCGGCACTCGGAGGATCGGCTGAGCAGCAGTCGCGTTGTTGCAAGAACGTACAGCAAGCGCGTGACTGCAGCTAAACGCCACAACGGCGAGGATATGGAGCTCGAACATATCGTGAACTGAGTACTGACTTACACTGTATATACGTTTATGCTAATTGTACCGGTACTAATATCAGTGGCGTAACTTCAAATGTCGCCCCCTCCCCTTGCAAGAAAATCATTCAGGGTCTCTTTTCCTTTATTTCTCCCTTTACGCACCCTCGATCCCCTTCTGCCCTTACCTCCTCTCCCCCTTTCCTTTACGTTTGCCTCTTTCTCCTACGCTTTCTTCTCTTACACGTAGGCTATTTCAATGCAACTAAGTCTGGGGAGCGCTGTGAGCTTTCCAGCGGGGTCCGGGGCGGCGCCCCGACCAAAAAACGTATTTAAGAGCATTTTGGCGCCCGCGAAATCGCATCTGGTGACATTAAATTCCGTGTTTTTGCTGTGCAAAAAACAATATAACGTTGGGCCTCTAGACCTGCACCCCGCACTGTGGGGTCTGCGGGGTTAGTAGTTACGCCATTGACTGAGATTAACGCGTTCAGCCTTGGTACATCACTGCATCACTTCGTTTGCACATGCGGACTGTTTTTCACATGGCCGCCAAAAATACTACGATAGCGTCGGTCATCGTGCTAAGTCCATCAGTTATGCTGTAGAAAGAAAAAAACTATTTCCTGTGAACTGCGGTAATGACGGTCTCGGTGCAAATTGGCAAAAAATTATATTTGTCAAAATTCACCTTTTCGTAATCGCCGTACGCCCGTAGAAAGCTAAACATTATTAGTAGGCCTGTTGCAGATCATACGCAGGAGGAATGGTGATTAAGGTAACGAGACAATCGTGACTTGTGCAATCGGCTGTGTCTGCTAGTAATTGGCTTCACCGTAATGCAGCTCTCGGTGGAGCTGGAACCCGGAACTAGTTCGCTCAGGTGAAAATGTTTTTTTCATTCATCGGCGTGTCGGCTGTCGTTCGTGTTCAGTCTTGCGGAAGTCATCGGTGGCGCCGTCTGTTGACCGCGACGCTGCACCTAATTAGCTGACAGACGGACGACTTCAGCACCAAAAAACTGAAAATAAACACTATACTTGCAAAAAAATACTTGAACTCATGCTGTCGTAAAACTTTACACAAGGTCTAGACTGTAGTAGCCCTGATACGTTTTTGATTTTTATAGCTGTAGAGTTGTAGATGAAAACGGGGCTTTTATTTGGGTCATTTTTGACACGATATGCAAACTACTAAACACATTTTGAAGTTCAAGCGGCAGTCATACAGTACGAAGTTTTTGTCGGTTTAGTAAACAGTGACAACGACAGAGTTATCATGGCATCTGCGTTCGATGCTGCGTGCGTCGTTGCTTTGTTGTGGCTTGTGACAATTGTTGTGTTCCCACTAAGTATACTCACTGTGATGTGGTCGTCTGTGTTGTAACAGCTTAACCTCAACGTGTTCGCTGTCACTTGATACTTGCGTATTTTGCATCGTATATGAAGCGGAAGTTTAAAAATATTTTTGTGGACTTTTAGTGAACATTTGCATCGAACATTCACAATTTGTTGTGATATTGCAAAAACTTACGAACAAGTAAGCTACCGATAAAAGAAAAGAAATTATGTAACTACAAAAATGGTTTAATAAAAGGTAAGCCCCTAAACGTTTTGTCATAATTGCATCAAATTTTGTATTTTTTATGTTGTTACCGATATATTTTGTCGTAAATTTGGCTTCACCAATTGGTGATTAGAAAAAGATCTTATCACACCTTAAAAGTGTCGGTTTTTACACTACCTTGTAAAATAATGAGCTTCAGAATACGTGAATTACAAGGTAACTTTCACTAGTACTCGTATTCTAAAGCTGACTACATGTAGGCCTATATCCTTTTTCATGACGTGTTTACGATGTGATTCAAGCTTTAGCCAGTACTGCTTTTGAGTTTACCGTTAAATTAGTTAATAAAAAAATAATAAAATTTGGGAGCTAGGGGCTTACTTTTGCGGAATACTTAATATGTTGTATTGGATAATTTGTCATGTCATGTACGTCAAGCGTTTGCAATTGCAAATGCTGCCACGATAATGCAAACGAAGGCCTTAAATACCGTACGGAGCGACAGAACTAAACTGAACAAATTAAAACCAAATAAAATGAAATAAACTGAAAGAGCCGCACTGCAGTTTGGTCTGTTTTATTTCGTTTCGTTTTATTTCAGTTTTTTTTCTGTCGCCTTGAACGCATCTTTAGGGCCATTGTAGCTGCCGTGCCGAGTGCTCTGTTTTGCTTTTTAATTCATCCGTGTTTGACAAAAAAAAATGGTGTGAAATAGCAATAGTTTTCATTTTTCAAATCATGTGACAAAATATTTCTTCGGTAATATAGTACTTAAGTCATATTGAATTTTAATGTACCGTTAATTCGCAACATTAGTAGGCCTAGCTATTAAAATTTTAACTGTGATTTTTGCTATAGATGAAACCCGAACAATTAGGCCTAAAGGCTTCAGTGGCAACACTTGCGCGTAGTTATAAAATGGGGAGGTAAATTTTTTTTTTTAAATTTAAAAATCTATAGACAGTGACGCTAGGACAGCTGCAATACATAGCGACCTGGTGAATAAAGAGCCCAGCTGTCGCTAGGGAAGGCCGACCGTACGCTGTTGTCGGAAGACCAGTACATGTAAATGAGGGGTCAGTACAGTACTTAAGGACAATGGAGGTATTAGATAAGGCATTTGCAAATGTCTGTAGCCTGTTAATAGTAACCATTGCGCTAATACAGTTTGGCTGGAATGTGTCATGCAGTTTTTGGGGGTCGGCACTTCTACTTTTGAGAGAACAGATGTCCGTAAGGGGTCGACATTGATAATATAGGATAGGACATTGACAAGTTCCTATAACCTGCAGTGTCAATAGCAACCATGCTGCTAAATGAAGCGGTTTGGCCACAATTAGCAATGCACGTATTTGAGTTGCAGTCAGTACCCCCGTTTGGAGAAATTAGGGGTTTGTACGCAGTCCTACTTGGTAGCACAGGGTAGCCGTTTAAGCAACGTAGCCGTCGGGCAATCCTATTATTTTACATGTTCAGACAGTTTTTCGTTTAGCCACAATACATGTGTTACAAACAGGCAACAAACAGACAGACAAACGATATATCGTACCCAATGCTCGACCTTTGACAGTCAGCCAAAAACGCTGCCCGAACGTGTCAGCAATCATTGCAAATAAAGATGACACTCCGCTGAATGTAATTGGCTCATTCAAGAAAATAGGCACAATTTGTCTTTCAGTCGCATGTCAGTTCATCTTTTTTATTAGAGACGCGCATCAATCACCATTCATCATCTGTTTGCTTTTTTGGCTTAAAAAGCATTTTGTACTAATCCTTAGCATCATCCTGGACGGCTGTTATCTTCTGGATGCTAACGGTATTAGTGAACGATCTTCCGGATTTCCGTTTTTTTTCTTCGTAAAACCCAGGAAAGGATGATACATATGATAATGGCAGCTGCTAACTGTTGTTATGTTTAAGTTATACAGCGAAGGAAACAGAGTAAAATTATAAACGGGAATAGAATGCCCGCAGTCAATCATTTTTGACATTGTTTCTTCGACGAAAAGCCACTAAAGCACAGTGGACCAACCAACGTGCATTAAAATTTAACGTAACTTAAATAAGGTAAAAGCGATGAAAAATGTCTACACAGAATGTTGTTTGAATTTCAAGTATCTGAAGGAACGAATACTCGCGAGCTAATCCAAAACCAGCTATAGGGCCTATATACAAGAGTTTTTGGTTAATCCTAGTCTTGTCGCCGACCGTTGTAAGACTCATTACTACAGATGTTTTTTATCCCTGCAGTAAACCGATTTCAAGCGTCTTGTCGAGCTCAGTGATGACAACAGTGTATCCGTGACTTTGCCGAGTTTTCTGACCATATGCTCGCCGTCGACCGACTTAGATTTTGCTTAGTCCAATTTGTAGTTAATGGAAATGCTGTCTCGAGTAACTGACTGACACATCTAAGACAGCCCGTCACAGACAGTCCGCAGCAACGTTTCAAAGCGACATTTTAGAACAAGAAATTTGAGCTAATGCTCACGAGACGCGCGAAAGCCTATAGCATTTCCGGTTCAGTAGTTTAATTGAAAATTGGGGTGTTCACGCTAAGTTAATATACAAATACCAAATCCTCTATTTGGGTCGCATAACGATAGTTCCGTGGCGCCACCTTGTGAATGATATAGACTTGTGTCGCAACCCGAAATCACCAAAAAATCCATAACACCCCCTATTTTGGCGTTTAATTTCATTCAAAATTATTGAATTCGACGCCAATCAAAAGCCAGTGTACGACTTCCTATTAGTGATTAATAGTAACCAAGGCCCTATCTCGCACCGTTACTGAGATACAGCGACTTATTGGTCAAAAATTGCAAATTTTGCCCACTTCCCTCTCATTTAGCGTCCTCGTTCGGGGTGATCCCCTTCGAATTTATGGAAAAGCTTTACGGTTCCTGAAACTAAAGTCTTCCAAGCAGCAGATGGTGAAAATTTTATGATCCTATTTTGCACCGTTTTTGATTGATTCACCCGTGTGACGGACAGACGGACAGACAGAATTGCGATGGTTAAAACGCGTTAAAAGTAGTAGCTGCTTTCGTGCGTAAAAAGTCACTTAAACTTTATTCTGTTTCGGCGGCCACAAACCTAGCGTTAGTTTATTTATTTATCTGATGCCGCAATCAGTCAACAGAAGCTTAGGCAAGCCGACACCAACCGTTTGAGACTCTGCCTTTCAAGTTACAACAGTCGGCAAACGGGCATTTCTGGTCTACGGAGAAAAATAACAACGACCAAAGTAGTTTGGTAAAAAGCGAAATTGCTTATCGATGCTGCCACTGGGTAAATCAAAAATGAGCTTTTTTGTAAGTCAAAAGCAATTGCATGTTTTGGCTGACACTAATTCTCTCTTCCCTTAATGCAGTCAGGGACCCATCGAACGTCATTGGATACTCCGCTAGTGCACCTGCGAAACGGTATCTAAATATCTAAATAGGTCAAATAGTTTAACCAGAGTGCAGACATGTAACAGACAGACGTACAGACCATTCTACAAAAATGTGTCGTTATAGGCGGAATCGTTTATAGAGCGATTCCGGCTAATAATAATGTTTTCTGATATCACATCCGTATCGTCACTTTCAGTCTTTAGATAACGTCTTAAGACTTCTGCATACTTCGTGTATCGTATACCATACTTGGACCTACTCTTTTGACGTGCTTCAAGAAGTAATAGCTACGTTTAACTCTTCTGTGATGATAATGTTGATTGTGATGATGATTTATTTAGCAATTTATTATGGTCTGCTTTTTAGAATTTTTTCGTCAATCACTGACAGCTTGAAGAGTATTTACACGTATCAGTACGATTTTAATTATGAACACGCCTGAACGGTTGACTGAACACTAGATCATAATAGCATCAGCGGAAGCTGAGACTGTAGTTAAATTCGCGTGTTAAATTCGCATGATTGCTTGATCGGCTAAATTTAATTGTCTGCGAACAGCAGTGAAGATGAATCGTGCTAGTGAGACACACGGATCACACAAACCAGTCTCGCAGTCCGTTAATTTCCGGCACAGCAACCGCAAATGGCCTGTTCGATCACTAAGCCTATAAATAGAGGCAGACAGGTCTTACTACCTAGCAACCGTTACAACTGATGCCAGGGTATGCTGTTGACAACGTCTGCTTGTCAGCGACAGATACTGGTATGCTTCGTCTCTTGTAATCACAGCCCGGGATGTCTAACGATTTTATGTCACGCGCTTGTATTATTATACTCTTGCAAAACGACACGAGGTATGATAATGATAATTTTTACTGTCGGCTTCGTGAGGGACTATACTTTTAGTATCAGTAAGGTTTATACCAAAAATGGACATGTTTACCAACAAATAGACCTATATTATCATGCCCCAGAAACCGGGTGAGATAAAATTTTAGTCACACACTACTAATGTACCCATACAAAGTCTGACGACTGTTCAGGAAAAAAATCGACGACTTAAGATAATGACACGTCGATTTCTTAATCTGCGTAGTACGATGAGCTTGGATAAACTTTACATTTTTGAAAATTGTGCAAGAATTGGTGAAAATAGACTTTCTAATGTTATTTGCAAAAATATCGACCGAAAACTCTAGTTTCTGGGCGACGAGTGTTTGTGCGGATGTTGTGGTATATGTCGTGGACATGTTGCGCCGTGCGTCGGCATGCATGCAGTGTTGTAAGTGCTGATTTGACTGATGATCGGCCGACCAGTCATGCTATCACTGGCCTACCAGAGCTGGCTTGTCCAGCTGACACGATTCATTAATCACCAGGCTTCTGTCCAGTCAGATTTTGTCGCCTTTTCCCATCATCCTCATTAGCATGCTTATTAGCATAGTTATCCAAGTTCCAGACCAAACAAATTAATAGCTCAACATTGCTGTAGTGCACAGAATGCAGCGATATTGTTTCTTTAATGTTTTTCTGTTCTTTTTTTTATCTGCACCGCGCTCTTGTATGGGCAGGTAATGCCAGTGTGTGTTTTCTGTCCCTCTGTCTGGTGTAACGTTGATGTACGCTGATCATGTAAGTTGGGCTACCTTGAGATAGGGCCAAGATTACTATTGATGACTAATAGAATTTTTGTGTGCGCTTTCGATTGGCAGTAAAATCAACGATCCCGAATGACCTTGAACGGCTATTACGCACCATTTTATGACAAGATACTACAGCGTCGTCTTTCTCGGCCCACCACTTGAAACAGAATAAATATAAACCGGAGACCCATACTATCAGCGACAAAAATGTAGGCAGGAAAAAATCATTTTTTGAGCCTCAACTTAAATTTGGCAAACAAACTATTAAAATCTTACTCAAACCCCGTTCAGAAGTGAAATTACTGATGAGTAAAAATTGTGTCAAAAGTAAAACGAACAGTAGCAAACTGTATAAGCAACAGAATGCAAAAATCACAAGAAAATAGCACCGAGAGTTATCGTTATAAGAGAAACAAATCATTAGTTCGAAAAGCGAAACTTAGCTTTATTCCGGATACGCCGACGACACGCGAAACGGCGTTTGCACAGCTTCAATTTTTACTCCTCGCCCGCTACATTCCTAACGTAGCGTGAGAGGAGTATATGAGATGAGTGTAATATTGAGGACCGACCGACGACTGACCTCTGTTCCTGAAAGAGCTTTTCTGGAAGAACTTCAAACGGCCATATCTCCATAACAGTGCTATATAGATAGACGCATGGTCACTATAGACCACCCATAGGAAGTCGACCCCCGGAAGTCGAATGGTTACGTGACCGATGACGTCACGTGACCCCAAAAGGTTAAGGTCGTGACCCCGTTATCTCTGAGGCGCCATATCTGCGTAACGGTGCCAGAGAGACGCATGCGTTGAGGTACGAGTATAACAAGACGAATGGCAACTAGCGTCATGGTCCATTATTGTAAGTTTTTTCCTCTCACTTCCTAACATCTGGCAATATTTTATGAACTTTCGGCAGACAATTTCCAATAACAACCTCGACGCCAGTCACTATTAGTATAATATTGAACGGGTCTCAATTAGACGCCGGGTCTCTAATAAAGCAAAAAGGAACGAAAAAGCTCTTAAAAGAATACAAAAGAAAATGAGGTGCGCGAGGAGTACATTAGATTGGTCACAGCCTAATAATATTTTTTGTGCTATATGATAATGCGCTGTTTATCGGCTGTTAATTTCAATGTTAATTTAAGTGACGTTGCTATTGTTTCTTGCAGGGCGTCGGACTGGCGATTTTTTGTCGCGATTTTAGCCATGGTCATTTTAATGACCGATATCTCAACGACTGAAGTTGATCATACACATGAGTCTCAGCAGTATATTTTGGTAAGGCCTACTAACCAAAAAAATTTTGAGAAGGTAATTGTGGGTCTAGCGAAAACTAATAGTAACGCCTGTCGCCTGGTTTATGACTACCGGTACGTTACCTTCGGGCTGACTGCCCGGAAACAGATCAACTCCGCACCCGGGGCTCGTAACAGATTATGCGACTGTTAACTTACATATTTACGGTATGTGTAATAGCCTGGGCCATTAATACAAAAAAGGCCGTCACAAAAAAGTCATTTTTCGTAAAGCTTGCCATCAGGATAAACAGGCATCAATCAGGCCTACATCTGCAGCCGTTGTAGGTCTGAGCATCCGGTGCTGCAATCGCTATACGGTAATCGTCGCTATACGATCGATCCATTTTGCGTTCACCTTCCATTCGTCTGTTTATTATTGGCAGTGGAGGATCTAGGAATTTTGAGAGAGGAGTAAGAAGGTCCGGAGGGCCAGGTTTCTGGAGGGTTTTTGAGCTCTTCCCACTGTCTCCTCCGACTAGCTAGGAGATTTAGGAAAGTGGTGCAAGCTTCCTCAGCTCAGCGACGCGGTGGAACCTGAAACCGTTCTAGTTTCATCAGTCGAGGTGGTGATTTTTTAACACTTTAAATGTACTGCTTCTGCTGTGCTAAAGCAATCTCAGTATTTCAGTAGTCTGCGTCCTGACCACTGCAGTCATTAGTCATGACCGTCCGTTTGGTCCGAGGAGGAGAGCATGCCCCCGCTCCTCCATCCTGGATCCTCCACTGGACTCACCGGTCCCGCTGGAAATCGCAGCCGGTTGGCCGCATCGCTCCGCAGTGCTTCCGGGTTCACTCACAATCACGTAATTTATTGTCCGACCCCAACCGTTTATTTTTCACCGTACGGTACACCGGTCGGCAGTCTGGTAGACTGACAAACAGCCGGTGACGCGACCGATATGAAACGTGGCGCTGTGCTGTTGACGTCGAAAGGTTGCCTAGCGACTGCCGCTGCAGCATCATCCGTCAAACTACTCGAACAAGTCGATGACTGCCCACAGCATGGCCATGCAGAACATCAACAAACCGGTGCCTACCTATAGTCAATAACAGCTGAAAGCTTCCGAACTAAATATGAGAACATTTCGTCGTGATTGTTACAAAGTAAAACAGTTCATTTTAAGTTGATTTATAGACACTCAGTACACATAGACATTGCATTCCAAGCCGGTTCTTGTGTTTAACGCAAAACGATCCGCACTGCACTGGTGTGCACCGTTACAATTCCATCTAATCCAATACTTTATATATTTAGTATTCGCTTTGACATTAAATACAGAACGGTAACGTGGCAAGCAAGCTAAACCGGACAGCAAAGCTACTAGGCTAATTGCTGCTTTTAAACACAACACAAGGCACAAATTATGCTTGAAATATGAAACAGAGAGATATCGCTATATGAGTAGAAGACCCTCAGCCGTTGGAGGTAAATACACCTAAATCTTAAAAAACTGATCCACTTCTCAATATTCATCACACTGCAGAATAAATCATTTATCGGAATAAAATAATCAGTCAGTTATTCAATCTAATTGTTTTATAGTGTGTGTTTGCATGCATTAGGCTTACAATGTTGTACGTTATGATAGCTGACATTTTAGTGAGCAAAAATGTATATGAAATAGTGGTCAGCATCCTATATAGCTTAGCCTCAGATTTTGTCGGCCTATTCGTGCGTAGGATAAATCATCACTTTACTGCAGTCAAGAATATACACCCGGGAGTTGCAGGTTTGCCTTTCTGCCTGACTGTAACGTCGTGTCACTTGTGGCTCTGATAACCGTCGGTTGTGTAGGTGTGTGTGAAGAGGCATCCAGCATAAGTGCTCGAATAACCGTCTTTTCCCACGCAGTACAGTACCACGCGCAAACACGCAAGCCGACCAGTGGTGGCTTCTATGCACAGGAAAGAAGCTAGTTCAATTGAATACCCGGTAGGTAATTAATCAGTGCAAACAGGAGAAAGCAGCGCAAAAATATTCAGCCATTCAGAGCTGTATAATCTGAACCTGTATGAAACTCTTGAAACTTAGTGGCCATATTGCTAAAAGCATTGTTGAAATTTTCGCATGTTTGCTCCTTAATTAAAACAGCAATATGTACAATAGGCTACCAAATTGATCCAATGCATTGGAAAATATTATAAAATATGATATATTAGTATACAAAACGTTCAGCTGTCGCAGGATAGCCGACCGTATACTAATTGTCAGTGACCTTCAAGGTCATCCAAGGTCAATGATTTTCATGTGATCTAAAAGCGCGTATGCCACTTTCTATTAATGATTAATAGTAACCTTGGTCCTATCTTTTACCGTTTCCCAGATACGGCCACTTATAGCTTGAAATTTTTTTATTGAAAATTGCAGCCAAACCGCTGCAGATGGAGACATGGCTACTATACAGCCTATAGGAAGTCACTAGCGCCCTATCCGGTGGTTTATTGCTGACCCATTACGACTTACCGTTTAGCCACAATACCGCACGCTTAGCATACCATAGTGCGTTATGATCTTTCAAGGTCATTCAAAGTCATCAATTTTCATGTTATTTGAAAACCAATGTGCGACATTTTATTAGTGATCAATAGTAATTTAGGCTTTATTTCGCACCGTTTAGCCACAATACATACGTGACAGACGACGACGGACAGACAGACAGACTACGACAACCATACCATAAGCTGGACCGTTACTTAAATACGGTCGGCTAAAAATATAGAGCGCGTTTCTTTCCTGAAAAAAATGGAAAACGGTGTCACCCGAGTATCCCGCCTTAGTGTAAATGTTAGTATACCGTGACACTCACCATTACTTTGTAACATTAGGCTACTTTTACTAAGCCGGATGATACAAAACAATCTGCTAAGCTACACGGTGTTTTATTAAAAAAACTTTTTTTCATAATTTACTCAAATATTGATCAATTTACATGAATTTTTGCCACTTGTAGCTGAAAAAATACTTATTCAAAAATATTTCAACAAAATGTGGCTGTTGATTAAATATTCTTCGCTAGTCGTGACGTAATGATGACGTCATGATGTGTCGTGAGTACAAACTTGCTTGTTTCAACTGGTGCTCTCAGTTGCTACTCTGCTTTGATGGTGAACTTAATCTGGTTCGCTGATAAAAAAACGTTAATAGTGTCAGCACTAAGCGACATGGGGCATGAAATCGGGTGTGTTGCGAGCTAGAAACTCAACCATCACACAATCTCTGTGTGCTAATGCACTGTCTTGCCCCGTGCTGCAAATGTCAAGCTATCCCCACAAGTGCGTGAAAGCGATTGTTTTGGGCGATTTTGTGGCTGCAATGGTAAAACTTCAACAATTTGTTTTAAGTGAACCAGATGAAATTCACCATCGAAGCAGGGTAGCTACAGCAACTAACAGCACCAGTTGAGACGAACAAACTTATGCTGCGTTCTATTGGGATCATGAACTCGTACTAATTTTAAAGTAACCTAGTGATCACTGTGGATGAAATGGTAGGCTTGCTAAACCACAAAGTTCAGAAACAAACAGATACCAAAACAAACACCCAGATACCCATAAAGGATCTAACAAAGTGTAGCATCGTACAGATCATTCACTGCATTTTTGTCGAAAGTGTATTCTGTTTGCCAACACGCTTGCTGTCCGTTATTGTTAGTTTTTCTTGCATTTATAGTTTACAAGGTAGTGTAGCAACACAGTTAAAGTGTAGCGGGATATATAATAATCGCTTAATTGTTAATTGTCCACAAAATGCATCAATAAAAAATTTTAAAAATTGGTTAATATTTGGCGAAGATATAGACAATCACAAAGTGGGACGTTTTTGGGACACAGTATAGATCTCTGCAGCTCGGACGATTACATGCGATGACACCGCAAACGACCTATATACAGTGTGGTGCGCTGAAAATATTTTAGCTTTATCATAACTCTATGTATAACCATTGCTATTTACACCATTCACGCCAATAGATCAAAATAATCACAGTGAGTATACGATGCACACAAAACAAACATAATGCAAAACAAACATGCAGATAAAAATAATATGAAAAAATTTAACAAATATTGATTTCATGAAGTGTCGAAAAGTGATGTAACTAGAAATACGTTCTGTGGAACGAGGTATATGTTCTATTGCCACGCTATATAGCCTAGCAGCTGCGTTTCAGCGTTTGACGCTCTTGTGAGCCTGCAGCCAATTTTGTCTTTAAATAAAAACGGTTGGTTGCCATGACAACAGGGGTCTTCAGGGAACGCAACTGATTTTATAATCTGCCCCATGCTATGCTATAGCAATAGGACAGATAAAAATTGCATAAGTATATATTACTGTTACACGTATCACGTTTTTACCAGGCTTGCTTGACAGCAGAAACTTTTAGCAACAATGAGATCAAAGCATTCGAACTGTACATTACAACAAAGTTTCAGTTTGCCTAACCAAAGGATTCACTAAGATGGTTTTCTTTTGCCCACACAAAGACGTTTTAAACAAACTCAGCAACCAATAAGCTTATACAACAAGAATGATAGAGCTCACTTTTGGCAAGTTTTTACGCGCAAACGCAGCTACTGCTTTCAGCGCGTCTTAGCCATCGCAATTCTGTCTGTCTGTCCGTCCGTCCGTCTGTCCGTCTGTCACGCGGGTGGATCAGTCAAAAACGGTGCAAGCTAGGATTACCAAATCTTCAGTCTTCACTGTCGGCTGCCTAAAAGACTTTAGTTTCAGAAACCGTAAAATTTTTCCATAAATTCGAAGGGGATCACCCCGAACGAGGGCGCTAAATAAGAGAGGGGTGGGATAAATTTGCGATTTTTAGTCAATAAGTTGCTGTATCTCAGAAACTGGGCCCAGGTTACTACTAATCACTAATAGGAAGTCGTACACTGGCTCTCGATTGCCACCGAATTCAATGACTTTGAATGACCTTGAACGCCAAAATAGGAGTTTTATGGATTTTTTGGCGATTTCGGGCTGCGACACTAGTCTATGTCATTCACAAAGTGGCGCCACCTAACTATCGTTATGCGATTCAAATAGAAGATTTGGTATTTGTATATTAACTTAGCGTGAACACCCTAATTTTTAGCTAAACTACTAAACAGGAACTGCTATAGGCTTTCGCGCGTCTCGTGAGCATTAGCTCAAATTTAGTGTCTCTGCATGCTATAGAGTGAATTGATTTGCTCGGAAAAAATGGCGACTGCATTTTGACAACATACTACAGTTGGTGCTCACTATTATTTTTTTTCATAATTTCCTTGCCAATGCTGGCGAAATATTGTCGCTATCTTATGGATTTATTTTATGCTAACAGGATAATGTGCCAGCACACGGGACTAAGATATTGCAAGAGTGGTTCGGCAAGCGTTGTTCGGACTTCATTTGCGACGACATCTGGTTAAATGTGTGTGATTTAAATTTGCTAGACTGCTCAATAAACAAGCTTAATCCAAAGCCTTGGGATAGTGCTGAACTGAACGTCATTTTTACACTAGAGCGTCTTTAGCATAATCCGCTTTAAGCATTCGGAAACTGACCTTCAGTAGGATGCGCTGGCTGGCTATTAACATAGAGCCAGTATTCGGCCATTCGGCGACTGGGGCTCTGTGCTATAAGCTTATAGCTTATTGGATTTTATTGGCAAAGCGCATGAGCTCCCGTGCATTAAACGCAAGTTTAATCTCTCCTTGTTTTTACTGCATAGTTCAATTCATATCCGGACCCTACGGCATATTTTAGCTGCTATACTTTTTAATTGTTATATTTTTTAAACTGCCAACGGTTTAACCTTAAAGTCGCTTTGCTGTTTAAGCATTTATGATAGACATTAATAATGCCGAAGTTTGCTGAAGCTTGCGAGCTTTTACACACGCTTCGTAATAGGGTGTGTGTGTGTGTGTGCCAAATTAACGTGTCCATTACTTCTCGCTAGCTGCCATAGTTAGTTTAAAAGTTTACCTGTGGATAACTATCGAAGTCTTTCTTATGGAACTGCTTGTCTTCTTGTCACATGCTGAGTTGCAAACGCAAACGTTGCGAAGCTACAAGATTTGTTGCGACGCGATTTGGCTGAAAAAAAAATCGACGTCCGTCGCTCTTCACGGTTTTCCGCATTAGTTATGACTATAAATGACCTGTGGGTTAGGCTAGAGACCGGATGGAGCTCTACGTTGTACATCATTTAGTTTTTTTCGTTATGATTATTTAACGTCATAAGTGACGTTTGAATGGTTCAGTAGCGGTCCATGTCCATTGTCGTTCGAATCGGCGACAACTTTTCGACATATTTTTTCGTCAGCAACGGCGAAGAAACTGCAGTGCATTGTGCATATTCTAACACCAATCTGTCTCTTCTACCGTTTCTGTTAGTTTGGATTTTACGCTCGTTATCCATGTTTGCCACCTGCCTTTAACCACATCATTCTATCGGTCTCTAACAACGAATGAGTTCGTTGCAGAAAAGCCTCGTTAGTTGACAACGAATGTAGCACAAAGTACAGAAAATAGCCGCTAAACATAAACAACATTATGCAAAAGGTGAAAACAATATTTGTGTCAAAACCGACATTGTTGTAGCCAATTACCAACAAAAAAACAAAATTCAACATCTTATAATTTTCTAGCATCGTTCAAGATTTTAGCATCGTAATTTAGGGTCTATGAAAAGTTGAGTTAATGCCACTCTCTGTGCAGGCTATTACACAAAAAGTTGATCGTTTTCAAAGAATACTAGCAAAAGCTAGTATTCTTGATCAGCGATCAACTTTCTGATATTTTGCCGCGATGGTGGGCAAATCAAATCACCATTTGATTTTAATCGCGATTGAATGAGAATCACTTGTAACGATTAAATTAATTTGAATAGTTTGTAATTAATTGAAAAAAACATGCGATTTGACATAAATCCGATTCAAGACATCATGCCAGCTAAGTTCGAATAATTTTTTATTTACTTGTAATATAATTAGTAAAAATGCACTGAGCGCAATTTTGCAAGATAAACATCGGCGTGACGATCACCTACACATTTGCACGGCTGAAAAAATAACTGATGAAAAATTGATCAGACAACCAAAATGAGATGATAATTTACACCTACCGGTTTGTCGCTTAAGGCTGTCTGAGATCTGTATAGCAGATTGTAAATATTAATGAGTTTATCGTCACCGTCATCACTTTTCTACCTTTGACGTGGTTTCTTTAACGTTTAATGTGCTAAAAGTATCGACGTCACATGCGTAGCTCTAGACTATAAACCCGCGCATAACTGTTTATAGTTACACCGAGCAAGAATTACTTCAAAGGTAGTCTGGATCTGCAGCATTTAAAGACGGTTTGACTTTTTGTCTGATCGATTTTTTTCTGTTTTTTAATGCTTGCGACTGCGTTTTGGGGGGCACTAAATTTGCTAAACCTGAAAATGACGGACCACGAAAATACAATGACTGCAAAGTGGAATACTTGGAAAAATGAAGAACAAAACCCCAAGGTAAACTTCGCAATAACTGAAAAAAATTAGAAAACAAATACACTGCAAACAGTTGTTGCTTTATTGCATTTTATAAAGCACATCTACCACTAGGTAGGCTGGCATTGGGTACAGAATTTTGTTAAAAGTAATAGTGCGCAGTGCGCCACAGGCCTAGTTTACAGACACCTTCGCACAAAACAATAATAGCCAAGGCAATGAGCAACTGGTCAACATAGCAGTTTCCAGGCACAGCGCAGTTAGCTGGCTTTAGTCAACATCTATTCCACGGCGTTTTATGGAGTTCGTCAGCATCGCCACCATTCGTTAGCACGAACTTGGACAAACAGCAATAATACCAACACGTGTGCATTATTGCCGTCAGGCAACTCGAAGCTATTCTAACTACATGCAGACAGAAAAATGACGTCAACTCACTGGAGGCTACACACAAAATACACATACATGTTTTATTAGCCTTGATAGTTTGATAATCAAAAAATAATGCGCACTAACCGCCATATAATTGGTGAAAAAACGCTTTAAAAGTACAAGTATATAAAGTGAGCAAATGTGAATAGTTAATTCATATAGTTAAAGTGATCATGTTTCGAAAAAACATGCCGTTTTATCTTCGAGATCGAACAGTTAATGCTGTAATACGAAAATAACGGAAACATTTATTAGGCTTAGTCAAACTATAGCTTTGTTGTTTTACTGTAAATTTCTAAAGCCGCAAAATATGATAAAACAGATTTTTTAAACACCATAAAAATTACAACTGCAATGCGATACTATAACTTTACTCTTTTTAATTACATTTTAGGCAAAGAACAGTCTGCAAAAGAAAATCCAAAATGCCGACCGACTACTATCGCGATATCTAAGAGAACATTGGGATTGTACAAGATCTCGCGGCTCGTGCTCGGTTAGAAGAACGATCCTGTAAATGGATCGATCGATGAGTGAAAGCTGGCGTGAAACTGGCTTTCATCGTTCAACTGTACACGGGTGGGGAAATAATTCACCGGCGTCTCCAACTCAAGTGTCACAAGCAACGTCCTGCTGACGTCCTACGGCTGTACGGCCACGTAAAATAAAAAAAAAGTAAAACAAAAGCAAATACGGAAACAAAACTATTTTATTTTATATCTGCAGACGTCTTAAGCCAAGCTCGTCTCCGTCTGATGCGCTCCAAACACCGGCAAACAGCTGCTAAAGAAGTATCGGTCGGCCTACGATGATTCTGGGGGGGAGGGGCGTTTAGTTACTCAGCGTTATAGCTTACGGCGCTGTCGGCAGCAAGAAAGCGCTTAGCAACTTAACGCGCCTCTGCAGTCGATTTTTTTTATTACGTGGGCGGCCTAGTACGGATAACAAGAAATTTGAGCCAATGCTCACGAGACGCGCGAAAGCCTATAGCTTCCTGTTCGCACACTGTCAGTCTATCTCCAGCCATTTCGTCGCAGTTCATTCTTGGAGTGTGCGAGGATCGCAAAAATCAACAAAAAACTCTTTATTTTAGAAATTCAGAGTTTTTCAAAAGTCATCGATGCTGATAGGACTAAAAAGCTCGTCGTTAGTGTTTGTTGTGAAAAGCAGCATCCCCATGCCTATATGCAACCGTTTTCACGAAAGACTGGCCAACAACGGTAAGACGACTTACGGGGGTATCGATCTTTGATGCCCTCGTGCATAGGTTTTCTTAAACTTGAAAAATCGAGACTCAGACGTCGAATTTTACGTCAAATGCTAAAAAATTCATACGCAGCTTCTCCATGTTTATTCCAATTAATTTTGGCACAATTCGCTCTGAAAATGTATCTCGCAGTCCGATATCGCCAAAAAAATTTTATAAAAGCCCTTATTTTAACGTTCAAGGTCATCCAAGATCATTGAATTCAGTGGCAATCGAAAGTCAGTGTACGACTTTCTATTAGTGATTAATAGTAACTTAGGCCTTATCTCGCACCGTTATTAAGATACAGCGACTTATTGGCTAAAAATCGCCAATTTTTTTCTTCCCTCTCATTTAGCGCCCTCGTTTGGGGTGTAAATTGATCATCATTTGAGTAAATTATGAAAGAAAAAAGAGGTCCTTTTTATGAAACACCGTGTATAGGCGCGAGACTAGGCCCATCTGCTACTCAAACAGAATGCTGTTTGGCTGCTGCTGCATGCAGGAAATTCTCAGACTTTTTTGCATATTGTAGCGCAAACATAAACACAGACGACGACGAACTATTTGTCGACGTTCAAGCATTATATCGCTTTAACATTTGACTAAGATTCTATGTTTTACGGAACAATGGGTCGGATGTTGCGCTGGGAAAGACCAAGAAGTGAACGATTGAACGCGCAGCTAGTTCAGCAAGTCGATTAGGCCCTTATGGTGTCGATTGCCGGGTCAGAAGTGGGTGTCACATAAGGCGCGTACAGAGCGACGTAACTGAACTGAACTGACAAAGTCTAGTTTTTGACAAACTGACCAATAGACAAACAAGCAGGGCGAGCCCGTTGGTGATTGGTTGCCGCATACGTGCGCGTAATCACGCGGCTACCTGTAACACAATAGCCTTTCACTAAATTCTATTTTCAACTATAAATTGAAATAACATCTAATTTGCCTAAATTTCTAGCGCATTATTGTTTGTCCATTGGTCAGTTTGTCAAAAATTAAACCATAAAGTAATGGAGCATGGGTGTGAGTCTTTACGTTGACGTCATAGCTCGTGCCTAAGAATAAGACCAGTTCTTCCACGGCGTTCTGGATTTTAATATGCAAGCGGAACACACAGTTTTATCACCCCCTTATGGCGAAGGTTGACGTCGATATGTAATTTACCGAGCAACATCTGTGCAGTGTGCATCTGTTTTCTTGAAACTAGAAAGGGCCAGTTTCACCCCTAATTTCCCAAAAAGCTATAAACGACATTTTATTATTCTGTTGTATTTTAGTTTTTATTTCGAAGCGTGTTGTAAATACCGGCGCGCCATCGTGGCCTAAAAAGGTTGTGGGTAAAGCAAAAAGTTACATTTTTTCAACAGGCAGTTGCAAATTTTGTTAAAATGTTTAATGCTGTTTTTAAATTTTACCCACCCTAACTATTAAACGGTTTTTTTCCGACAAGAACAAAATTTTTCGACAGGCTCCTTTGCCACGTCGTACTGGGTAAAGGTCGTCTGTCCAGTATTTAAAGTCAAACTGTGTATCTGGGTAGTTCACAGGTCGCAATGGTGCCGTAGTTTATACGCTATATAAAATGACAAACTTGCTTTTGCATCTGCCAGGTTCTGGCCAGCGGCAAGTTGCTATTTGATCGCCGGGCGCCCGTGCTCGAATTATATATTGTTCCATTTTCTCGAAACAAACGTGTACAGCATAACGAACAACATTCGTCCGGAATACGACATGCAATGAATCAACTTTATTTTGCCATGAAGCAGAAAGCAGACTAGAAAAGAACTAGTAAAGATGGCCAACTAACAAACCTACGTTAGTTTAGTTTTACAACAGATGTGTTACCTGGCTTTATAACCTAATATTTTTTGGCTATTAGCGCTGCATAAACACTTAGGACATTAAAATCACACCTCACACGATAGTGTGAGTGTTGTAAAAACGACCTTTAAAGTCTATGGGAAAATGCAAACTTTGACCCTTAGCCAACCCAAAACCATAAATTGGTCGTCACCAAATTTGAAAAAAGTGATAATGTCGTGGATGCCTATTACCAAAAAAAATTTGGGCTTAATCAGCCTAAAAGTTTTTGCTCCCCATATAGGTGAAATATACACCCTTCCTGTTCGAAATTTACTACACTTTTTTTGGTTCTTGAACTCGCCTACAGGCGAGTCCGTTAAACCGATTTTTACGTTTAATACGACAAATGACCCGGTGCTGCGCAAGAAAGTGTCTTTTTAATGTTACAAAATAAAAATGTAATTTTTAGTTTATTTATTCGAAAAATTAAAAAAAATTACAATGGCGCCTATGGAGAAAATTTTTAAAAAATTTTTAAACTGTCATAACTTCGGTTGTGTGCAAAATAAAGTCGTAATTTTTGGTCCTAGGATAAGGTATTCGAAGTCAACCTAATTAACGCTTACATTTATATTTACCCCCGGTTGACCCCCGTTGCCCTGGCAACAAAATTTGGGACAAAATTGGCTATAGCTCGGCTCGTGTAAGAGATATTTGTGACATTGTTGCGTTTATAGGGGGTCTATGGGCATAGGCCATTAAATGCTGCCAACCGCATTTTTCTCCGACCGACCCCCGTTGCCATGGCCGCCTGGTGGTTTTATTTTAATTTTTTTATTTATGTGTTTTATTTTTTATTTGTCTGTGATTTGAGTATTTTATTTAAAAACAATGTTTTTGTTTTTTTGTTTAAACCGCAGGCTTTACAAGTCAACAGTTATACCCGGATGGCTTCAGGTCCAAACACAGACGGAAATTAAGGTTAATGCAATTTATGTAGCGCTGGAGGCGAGATTTGGGAATTAAGACGCGACCGTAGAACGCTCTGAGAGTAAACAATACTTCGCGACAGGCAAAAAAATTTACAACGCCTGTAAACAACGCTGGATCTAGGCTAAGCCGTTTTATCGTGTCCGACGATTCAAAAAAGCTCTGAGACGTGTTTCAGACGGCGGACAGACACGCTTACCTTAAACAGACAAAACGTGACTGCGGGACGTAATGTGACAGTCGTCTGTGTCTGGTAAGCCTACTTGCTACCATCAATGCTGAGAGACTGACCACCCAAGAAGCTCAGTGCTACCGTCCTGCATGCATTCATCATTCCTACCACCACACCGTCTGTTTAGCAACAAGTAGGCTACGAGTATACGTGACTAGACGCATTCAAGAAAAAAATAGGCCTATAAAGCTAACAGAAAATTGACGAGTGGTTCAGAAAACTACTCCGGCATTTTAATTACGACTGTACCTATAAAACATCGACTGATTGTGATCACGTAGAAATTAAGTTGTAAAAGTTTTATCGTCACGTGACCCAGTGATAGAAGAGACACGATGTTTTGTTTTTTCACGGTCGACGGTAGACAACAACACTGACGCTCTCTCAACTGCGTTTTCTGATCCCGAAACATAGTTGGCAAACTCCCTCAGTGAAAAATCACGGACGCATAAAAAGCACACAAGTAAACTATGGCAAACGGTATTTAAAGCAGCCCAGAGATGGTGCTTCAGCAATGACTTTGTCCAGACTGTTTCACAGTGTATTGTACGAAAACGAGTTTTTTATAAACTGTTGAAAATGCTGGGATTTGCTTGCACGTGTAAATAAAGTTTGTTTTAAATAGTGACACGTTTGACTAGTGGTAAATTCTGTATTGTAATTAATAATAATGATAATGTATTTAAAATAAACAACTATATGTGTCAGTAAATAAAAGTTTAAAAATTTGTCAGTAGAAACATTACGTTGTTGTAAAACTTGCTTACCGCCAGTAACCAATGTATCTTTTACTGGAAAAAATGTCTTGACTAACTTACGGCCCAATCTGTCGTTTCTCTTGTTGTTACTTTTACGGGCCTTGCAATAGGTTCTTTAGTGTTTCGTCTTAGACTGTCAAACTGCCAGCCGAGATAGCCAATTACATGTCATTAGTCCGCCTACGTCTGACAAGCCACGCTGACAGCGAGCCGTTCCAAGAACGTCACCGATCACGTTTTCCGGCATCCGGCGACCTCGCCGGAATCACAGACGCCGGACGAAGCTAATTTTTTCTGCTTCTTGGACAACTTACTGACAATGACAAGCAGAAACATAAATTCGCGAGCACCGACTGTACCGCTGTAGTGTATATGGGCCACCGAACACACCATTTGTGCAAAAGAACTTTATCATCGTAGCACATAGGTATTTAGCAGCACAGGTATTTTAGCGATCAGTTAAATAAGTAGGCCTAACCTATTGTTATTTTTATACGGTATAGCTGAGAGCTGGTTTGAAGAAAAAGGTGACTGCTACAAGCCTTATGCGACAAACGCTCACTGGCGTTGCGTAGCCTGTTGATGAAACGACTTCAGGAGACTTTCACCTAAAGATGGGAATCGTACCGAACCCGAACCGAACGAACCAAACTAGAACCCGCACTTTGGATAAAACCGAACCAAACTAGAACTCAAAAGCAAACACTATACCTACGCCTAAGACTTGAACCGAATTGAACTCATGTTGATGAAGAGCCCGAACCTAACCGAACCTTGTTGCGTGGGTTCTAAAAAGTTCTTATAAATTTAACCATTTCTGAAATTGTCACACACATCGTCAAGTCCCACTGAATTTTGTCAGCAGCATCAGCAGCAGCTGCCAATTGTAGCAGACTTAGCACAAAAAAATATTTGCGATTTCTGCCACGACTACGTCAAGCGAAAGCGTGTTTTTAACTTGCGGTAGTATTCTGTAGTAATGGTAGTATTCTGACTGAGAAACGCTGCCGTCTCAGCATAGCCAGCTTTGAAAAACTTGTGTTTCTAAAATATAATATAAAATGACCAGTAAAGTTACACACTACAGACAAATGACTGATTGGTTTATGACTGATTAAATAATTTATTTAAAACAGGCTTTTAAATATCTTTGTGTGCTGACTGATCATTGTTTATTATACTTTAGCATACTCGATGATTAAACAGCAGGTTTTTTAGAAATGTGATGTACGTTTTTAGAACCCACATAGAACCAAACCAAACCGAACTGAAAACACAGCATATTACAATAAAACTAGAACTGACCTCTTACATTTTGTAACTGCAAAGAATCCGAACAGAACCGAACAACTCGAACAGAACCGAACCCTAGCCATGAGGGTTCTTTCCCATCTCTACTTTCACCGATAAATAACGTAAGTCATTGAAGCACGAAACACATTTTTCCGTTCGCGATATGAGCCCCGCTTTAAAAGCGTTACGCTGCAAAAATTCAATCAGTATAATATGAACACCATTAATAGTATGACAATATAATATGATATATGACATGATAATAATTTTTGTTGTATATATGGTTATTTGTTGTTATATTAAGTTCACTAATTTTATTAGTGCAACTCTGGTCTGGCCTGCAGTGGTTTCAAAACCATGTTCAATGACATCACTTGAAAAAGCGTGCAAACCACGGACACGAAGTCGCGAATGCGTGGGAGTAAGGACAAGCAGACAAGGAGAGATCGTTTGCGCTCAGATTTCTTCTTGAAATATTTATCACCGGTCGTTGACGTCGAGTGCCAAGTGCTAGCAGGTGATGGACGAGGCACGACGTTTTGTTTGCGCTGGCAACCGAAGACAAAACAGTCACACCATCTCAACCACCGCTACACGCAGTGACGACAACGACCCCGCAGTGTGTCCGTTGTCTGAAAACGCATCACGTTGCTCTGATCCGAAAATCGCCAATTTTCGGTTTTTGTCGAAATTTTTTTGTACAAAACTAAAAGTTTGAATCGAATCCGTGCACAAAAGTACGTAGGCGTATAAACTGCTATAACAGTATTATTATTTCAAAACGTATATAAGGAAAAGGCGTATGCACGTTGTCGATTTAGTCACGGCACGATGAAGAAATGTTCCATCAAGTTCAACATTTTATTTACTGCGGTAAAAAGCAAGCCAATTGTGCTCGCTATGATACGTGCATTTGATGGCTATTATATTATCTGTTCATGGCACGGAAATATCATACACTTTGTTGCGAACTTCCGACGTGCTTGCGCCTACGGCATATCAACTCTACGCTGAACCTCGACAACGCCTGTCTGGCTGTCACAATCAGCTGCCACCGACGGAGGGACCAACGATCACCGACCGTGCCTTCAGGAAGTGCGGTTGTCTGAGTATCGGACAGCATGTCGCTCAAGACGTAAGCTCATCTACTGGGGCGATTAAATGGACCAAGACAGCTAGCGTCGTATGGCCGCAAATGATCTGGTTGTTGACATCGTCACGAGCCTAGTAACCAGGCTTCGGCAAAATCTGACCGATTTTCAAAATTCTTGCACATTCGTAATTAAAAACTTAAAAATTCACCTCAATTAGTTAAACGCGACACTATGCTGCTTCATGAAATATTAATGTCAGCAAACTAGTGTTGATCAAAACAATTGTGGTTTTAATTACCAAAATCTGAGTTTAAGTCACTTAGGCTTACATATTTTGATCTGCGTCAGCGTAACGCGCCGTAGAACAAAGCGCGATTTGATGGCATTAAAATACACGCATACAGGGTGAACCAAAAATGGCACCATTTTTGTATGTCTTATAACTTTACCAAATACTAATCGATTTTTAAAATTCTTTCACTGTCGGAATCAGGAGACAATGTAAAATTAAGCTATTACTACAGATTCCACCACACCCAAAGTGTGTCACTACAGCACCTTGTGAAATGTCGGTGTCTTGAAAATAACAATGGTGTGGTGGGATCTGTAATAACAGTTTTATTACAAATTGTCTCCTGATTCTGACAGTGAAACAATTTTGAGAATCGGTTAATATTTGGTGAAGTTATGAAGCGTACAATAAATGGTGCCATTTTTGGCTCACCCTGTACAATCGACGGTTTGCATTATGGTCGAAGTTTTCAAGTTATGATAACGACTATTTTAATAATCTACAAAATATTTCTTTATTTTGTACATCTCTACATTTGACAACATGTCGTGATAATGTTTACCAAGTAAGTATCCTGTTTACGTTCACAATTTAATTATAATTAGCCTACAAGCGATTTGTCGTGACGTTACGAACACCTGACAAGAATACTAATCCGGTTGAGATTTTATGCGTCATAATACGTATATTACATTATCTACTAACTTTCTCGAATTTCTTTATGTTTCGCTCTACGGAAGGTTATTAAGCTACTTTAGAGAGATTTAGAAGAGCTTTCATATGTTTGTCATGCATAGGGCCTACTTGCCTGTATTAGATTCTATTGATATTTTACCTGGTTGTCTGTAAAAGCTTCTGCCGAATTTCGTAATTATTCTATACTGTTTTATAAGCAGTTATACTTTTTTGGCTTTTTGGCTTTAAGGGCACAATGTTTATTCAGTTTTTATCCGTGTTGTGTATGTGTTGTGTTCGTATTCTTAAAATAGATAAATAAAAATGTCAAATGTATCAACTGTATCAAATTCTTTCACCGACATACTTTGGGATACTTCGTATGACGTTCCTACAGTGCAAGCTATGCTGACCGCTTACGCCCTTGAAAATGCACACATCATGGCGACACAGCCATAATTATGAACTAAATGTTTTTGGATTAGCTTCACCCAAACAGCCACCTTACATAACTTAAGTATTGCGTGCTACTTCCGAACCTACTTAGGCTATTCGTTTATTGCAGCAATGTTCACGTGTATATAAATTTTTGTAGAATAAACTGCAAGAATTTAATAATATGTTTACGTTGGCGTAGTCTTTATGACGAAAATTTATGATAATAAATTACTTTCAAATACAATGTAGTGATAGTGATATTCGATTAACGGTAGACATAATCCCCGGTAAATTAAAAAAAATGAAAAAAAAACTATAATCATCTGCCGGCACAAACTGTCGTGTAGGCCTATAATAACTGCCGATAATTAAAATCCTGATAAACGACTCTCCTCTATCTAGCCTACAGTCAATGTTAACAGTTGACAGTTTCTGCCTAGAATCAGTAGCGATTCTGTTTATGTACGACTTGAAATCTTACACAGCTGCTGGCAAGTTACAGAAGGTACGTTCTACACTGTGTTTCAAAAAATGGGCACCCTTTTTATTTCTTTCATAATTCACTCAAATGATGATCAATTTATACGAAATTTTTATCAAATGTAGCTGAAGAAATGCTAATTCAAAATATATGGACAAAATATGGCTGTTGGTTAAATATTCTTTGCTAGTTGTGATGTAATGCTGACGTCATAGCGTGGCGCGAGTACAAACTGGTTT
>Ga0056128_1001342_pt1 | contig 27142 bp, 17 predicted proteins | sample WorMetLIZISLAND2_FD_71113 | JGI IMG/M metagenome (GOLD analysis project Ga0056128, IMG submission 71113) | Marine gutless worms symbiont microbial communities from Max Planck institute for Marine Microbiology, Germany - Olavius geniculatus... ... | reverse complement strand
GTAGTAACTCATTTACATGGGTTACGGAAGGTGGGGACCTTGGTACAGCTGACTGGGGTTGCCTAGCCGGCCGCTGCGCCAGCCTGTGTCTGCAGGCTGCACACGGTGGCCGTGCGGCAGACGTCTCTGGTTAGTGATGAAAGCGCATTAGAGGCATGCGCATGCTCGTGCCGATGCGCTATACAAATTGACGACCTTTAGCTTTAGACTTCCAGTACTTTGATGCTGCTGCTTGGTGACAGAAAAATCATCTAGGCTGTGAAAAGATTTTGCCGTAGCATTTCTTAAAATTTTTTTGCACTGTCCATTGCTACAGAAGATAGCACACATTGTGTTTGCTGTATTTGTGTGACTGTAGTCTAGTTGTTTGATACTTAAAGAGCAGAACAGTATTATTAATTTTGTCTCATAGCTAAATGTAGCGGTTGAGTGAGATATCGATAGCACACATGCTCTTTATCATCCTATAATTACATTTGTTGTTGTAATTGGCTTTGTTCATTTGCTGACCAACATTAACAGTGTTTCTATAGACTGTGACATATTTCTGTCAGTAAACTCGCATCCTGAAACAATAACTAATAATCGCTTGAGCTGTAAGCTGTATGACTTCATTAAATTGCAACTTTTTTTGTGTTTTTCTGCTAGATTTTTGCTGTTGTAAACAGCTTGTTATAGTTATGTTGAAGTCGGTAGGACTCCTCATTTTGGTTCTTTATCTGCTCCCATTCTTTGCTGGCGTTATCACTTTTTTGACCCAATGGTCCATTTTTTTCTTACTCCGTTGATAACTTTGGCATGATTTTAATTTATGACGTGGCTGATATGGTAATGTGTCAGTAATCTGAGGGTTTGACAATCCAAGGGTTTGATAATCATTTGAGATGAATAGGATGTTGTTGCATTGCTGTTCTAGTGCTACATGCGAGGCAATCTGGCAAGACAGAGGTTGGCTTTACTGTTGGATCAGCAGTCGGCATGCATCGTAATTCAACGATCGTTCCGTGCTTACAGACGACGACAGCAAATGAAGGGTGTTTCTTCCACACAGCACCACATCGACAGTCAGAATGTGTATGTTGTACTGCAGCTGTTATTATCTGTCCAATGCATTGCATTGGACAGAGTATAAAATCACCTGAGCGTCCATGCGTGCGTCCGTCCGTACGTGCATCTAACATTTGAGGCGCCATTATCTCCATAACGGTGCCAGATAGATGCATGGTCACAATGGACCACCCATAGGAAGTGGGCCATCGCAAGTCGAATGGACACGTGACCGATGACGTCACGTGACCCCAAAAGGTCAAGGTTATGACCCCGTTATCTTTGAGGCACAAGGGTGGATGATATATGCATGTCCCAATGGACCACTTATAGTTAAGTGCTGGTGACGAATAGAGTGGTGACATGACTGACGATGTTAATTGTTTAGTTATAATAATAGCGAAAGATGACAATAACATTGTTGCTGTACAATTTGAAATTAAACTTTTTTATTTTTTATTTGCACAGCTCACCGATTTTAATTATACGGCCATTATACTGTATAAGCTATCGAAATGCATTGGACAGACTCCATGTTCGTTTGAACATTATCTTGTGATAATCTGTAATTACGTGTTGATACACGAGTTGAAAACTCAAATTTTGCAGCATATTACTCAAGCTAGACAAAAATCACGAGGTTGTAGAATTCATGGAAGCTCTGAATTTTGGTTCTTGCAGTCTTGCTGTGAATTTTAGCATTTGCTGTAAATTTTTGGCATTTGCCTTGATTTGCCATGATTTTCACATGCGCTGCATTCTGTTGTTGTTATTTATTTACGAAGAACTCAGGAAGAGATAGGAATATCTCAGGAAAAGGTTTTTTTGTTAAATTAGGCTCCGGATATATTAATAGATGTTTTCATGTGCCAATTAGTATTGTCTGTATGTTTGAAGAAAAACATGAGAAAATGTTGGTGATAATGTCTCTGTCACATGTGTTGTTGTTGTCGTGGTGTACAGCGTTGATTCAGTGGAGTTGAGATCAGCAAGTTCCGAAGACACTGTGGACACAGTAACTGTCAGAGGTACACGTACAGACTTTGCCAGAGCCCACCCGCAAACAGTTACCAGTGAACTGCCGGTTGAATCAGCAACAACATCATCATCATCATCATCAGTGACGTCGTCGTCCAAGTCTATTATGATTGGACACACTGAACAGATGCCTGCTGCCTCAGAGACTGAAATAGTTGATGCAACACAAGCTGCTGACTCTGGACCTCGGATTACGACAGCTAGCGATGGTTCGGTTGTACTGACGTTATCATATTCACCATTGAAGCTACAAACAGTTAATCGTAATGCTGCAGCTGCAGCTGACACTGTTGTGATCAGTAGAACGCCTGACCGACAGTCTGACAGTCGGGTCCACAGTTCAGCAGTCACGGCATCTCCAGCGAAAAATGGAACTGAGAATTTACTTGCTCAAGGGTTTGTGGCTTCTTTTTTTTCTTTTGCTGTTGGCTTGCTAATATCTATTTTTTTTATAATAATTTAACTTAGAGCAGTATATTGCTTTGTGATTAAAGTTTTGACCTGGTGGAACTTAACTGTCAAACTTGTTACAGATGTGTTTGCTGTAATGGAATCATTTGCATCAAGATATGCTGCTGTGGTGGTTTTTATAACTTTGTCTGCACTGCAGAGCAGCCTCTAATCATTGGCTGTAGTAATATGCAGATAATAGTACAACATACAAATTTGTATGGGTGCATAGTGTAGCATTTACTACTAAGTTTTGAGATGTTGTCTAAAAATATGAGCTGTAGCATTGTATTTTTTCAAGTTTGCCATGCTCATTACCAAGTTGACTACTTACTTTCAGCTGTAATAGTTTGTTTATATTTTCACTGTCTTTGTTCTGGTAGGTTCAAAGCTATAAGTGGAGATCGTTTCAAAAGTCAGACGTGCGTTTGCATGGCAGAGTTTGCTGTCAAGATGATTTTGTTTTTGTTTTATCCTGAAGATGATATTGTGTTATTGTTTTGAAGCTATAAAAACACCCGATAACATTATCAAACACTTTGACCTGAAGGAGACGAACCCACTGGAGGCAGTGCTAATGCACTGGAAGACGATAACCAGTGAACTTGGCTTCCCGGTTGTGGCTGCAATTCAACAGTTGAATTCTACTGCTTTCTTTCCCTGCACACTAATGTCTTCTCTATTCGACTGTGGCAGCAGTCTCGCTAGATAATACAGATTGTGTTTTGCAGATCTCAGTCACTTGCTACAGCTGCTGCTGGTGGTATACAGACTCAGTCAGGACCTACTGACGTTGAGGTAACGATCGCTGATTTTTGTTTCTGTGAATTGTCCGCAACACTAGGCTAGCAGTGTGTAAGTTAATTACGGTGATTATTTATTGCTGCTGTAGTTTTTGAGGTCGTGGTTTCGGTTAATGGTAATGGCATTCATGGTAGTTTAGCCTCATGATATGTCATTGGTCATCGGCAGTTGCATAAATGAAGTTACTGTACTTTAAACTAGGTTATTACGGAGCTGGGTGATCATACACATCTCAGTATTTGATCAAGCCATTCTGGCTATTTACATGGACGGACAGTACTGGCAATGGTTTCAGCCACTATTGGTTTAGAAATGGCAAGTTGTGCATAACAGTAGGCCATGTTTCCAGTATTGCTGGATACTGACTTAGTTTGTTAAAGGTGCTAACTGTTAGCATCGACTTTGGTTGTATGCTAGCAGTTGGATTTGACCCTTGCCAGCTCAAAGTGCCATAAAGGGATGAACTTTTATCTCAGTCCATGTGGAAATTTTTGTTCGATGCATTTACTTCAGTCAACGTCGTCATTGTGTGTTGGACCTGATCGCACTGCAACAGATGGTTGACTGACGTTGTGGGTAAGGTAAACCATCTTTTCTTGGTGTATAACTAGGCTAATTCAGCCTGGCCGTCCCTTTGCTTTGTTAACCTTAGTAAACAGTCTTACTGCACAGTCAACTAGCCCAGTGTTGGTAGAGTGGTAGTGTAAGCTGGTGTCTGGCTGTGGCATAAGGGATCATTGCAGGCCAGTGAGCTTGTAAAGGTCTTTACTTAATACATGCTTGTTGTACTTACTTACTTGATGTGGATATTTTTACAAGTTATGATTTATGCTTGGGTAAATTGTTTTTTTTCTGCAATAGATGTTGACATGTTTGTCATTGGTAGATTGAAATTCTGCCGGCTGTCGTGAAAGCCACTGCTGCAGACTTATCACCTGATGAGACATCATATCAGAAGACTGGCGTTGCTTTCAAGGAGAAATCCATTCTAGCACCACTCGCCAGGATGGAGTCGTTCCCAGATAACGATGACGATGAACTAGAAGAACAGGTGATATCACCAACTGCATGTATAGAGTACTCAGTATAATATACATGTGGCATTGTACTGCTTAAAAATACTTAAAGCATTTGAAATGTGCATTTGGCATCACATGCTAAAGATATCCTGGATGGAACACAGGAAGAATGATGAGTTGAAACAAGAAGAGAACTACTGGATATGCTGAGGAATAGACGAATAGGTTCTTTGGTAGAACAGTGTTGGAAGGTCAACTGCCAGGGAAGAAGGAAAAGGGAGACCAAAAGAAATGCTACTGAGCTGGTTACTGGAAACAAGCAAAGGGTACATCCACTATCCAGGAGCTGGCACATGAGCGAGAAAGAATTACTGTGTTTGGATTTTGTACATGTATATTTTGTTTTGATATCAATTTACAAAACAGCCAGAACGTTGCATTTATACATCAATAAAAGTGATGTAATAATGTGGGAAAAAAACTTCTAAAAGCTACAAAACATATTTCTGCTGCTGCTGCTGCTGTTACTACTAGTAGTATTTTTAGTTCTTGTTAAACCTGAATTCCAGATGAAGAAGTTTTGGGGATTGCTGTACACATTGTGTGTGTTGTCCAGTTTGTTTAACGTGCTGTAATATCGTGTGTTTATATGGTTCTGACGTGACTTTCTGCAGATATTTTGTTTGCATGATTAACAGTTTTCTGGTCGTAGCATCAAACGTGATTGTTATGTGTCTGTCTGGTGGTTGCTAGGAGGAATGGCATGATCGAGGAATCGAGAAGCGTATCGTCATCATTGACGATGAGCCGCCAGCAAGACAACCACAAACTGATGGCAGGACCCTTGACGACAGTTGCTTGGGTAGTCCATACAACCGAAGTCCTTTCCAGAGAGTCAAGAAACATGTGAAACAGATAATAACACGTGAGTGTTCATCGTAATGTAATGATATTAAGTAAGTAACTAAGTAGGTATGTATTTTTTGTTGCTGTATGGCAAGTAGTAAAATGAAAAATGGTAAAAGATGAAATGGAACATCAGCTGTACATACAAAACGTACAGAAAAGCATCAGAAAATATCTAGGCAGGCACCAGTTAATAAAGGTGTTTGAGTACAGTTGTAACATACATGTTAGCAAGGTATACTGAATGTACTGAGAACAGTTGGTAAATGGGAGAGATTGATATAGTCATCATGTTTTGTGTAATAAGCCTCTTTTTCAGCAGTTCACCTGAATGTGTAAAGATTAGTTTTGAAAGAGTTGCATTTGAACATTTAACGATGGCTGCTTAAGTAGTTAGTACATGTCTGCAGTATATTTCAGTCCAGTAATGTAGATAACAGCCATGAGTTGTTGGCATGAAGTAATGATCCTGCTTCTGTGAGTTTCTAGCTTTGCATTATCTATAGTACATCTCTAGCACTTGTATCTTTATGGCATAATTCAGAATGTATATCTTCAATCTTATGTTTTATATTTTAGGCTTATTGTCTATTGTTAAATGCCTTTGTCCAGTATTACCGAAGGTGCTATAGAAAGCTTGTTGTTTACATCGATCGCAGCCAAAGACGTTGGCAGTGTGTCACCCGCGTATTCAACAGCAGCCTACCATCCAAGTCGTAAGCAGAAGTATTACTGGCGGAGTAAGATAGCCAAGCAGGCTGCACTGAGTGATCAGCTTACTAGCAGCACACCAGGCTCTCAGGGATTGTCTGCAGTGTCTGGGTCATGGAGTGTGTCTGGCACGTCTCAGTGGCAGTATCCAACGGACGTTATTGTCAACACGGCTTCCGATCTCTTGCATCTCCAGCAGTTTTTTGTTGGCAAGGTACATTCTGTTTGCGAGTTATACCAATTGAGGGATGGACCTAAAAAATCAATGGCTCGGGCTTTGCCGGGCTGAATTCATTCCAGACTCCACTAGGAGATCAAAACTTCAATTCTCAAGTTCACCCAGAGGGTGCATTTTTCAGTTGAATAGATGGCCTGCTGGCAAGCATCTCATAAATCTGTTTAGATTCTACGAAGAAATTAAAAATTGTGGCACTGACTTTTCTTCTAAAGTTCTGAGTTTTTTAGTTTGGGTTAGACAGTGACTTTTGGTGAAGTCGGCTATACAGTGTCCTGTATGGAATTGAATTACTGTTTCTGTGATGTCCAAATTAATCTTTTACACCAAAATTGTGCCTGATGTTTGTGATGTAATTGGCCACCTGACATCGAAGTATTTGATAATTTTTAATGAATTCAAGTGAACCTAGTGATGTTGCCAAGCTCTTGAAAATGAAAAAGATACTGATAATACAAAATAATGTTTTTATTACTTTCACTTCTTTTCTTTATTTTTGGTGCCATAAAGTGGCTTTACTAATAGCACTCAAGGTTTTTACATGCGAAGGCACCTGCTGCTTTCAGCGCATTTTAACCATCGCAATTCTGTCCGTCCGTCTGTCCGTCCGTCTGTCCGTCCATCTGTCCGTCCATCTGTCTGTCACACGGGTGGATCAGTCAAAAACGGTGCAAGCTAGCATTACCAAATTTTCACCATCGGCTGCACGGAAGACTCTAGTTTCAGGAACCATAAAGCTTTTACATAAATTCGAAGGGGGTCACCCCAAATGAGGGCACTAAATGAGAGGGGGGTGGGCAAAATTTGCGATTTTTGGCCAATAAGTCGCTGTATCTCAGTAACGGTGCGAGATAGCGCCTAGGTTACTATTAATCACTAATAGGAAGTTGTACACTGGCTCTCAATTGGCGCCATATTCAATGACCTTGAATGACTTTGAACGCCAAAATAGGGGGTTTTGTGGATTTTTTGGCGATTTCGGGCTGCAACACAAGTCTATATCATTCACAAGGTGGTGCCACGTAACTATCATTATGCGATCCAGATAGAGAATTTGGTATTTGTACATTAACTTAGCATGAACACCCCAATTTTCAGCTAAACTACTGAATCAGAACTTCTATAGGCTTTCGCACATCTCGTGAGCATTAGCTCAAATTTCTTATAGTAATTGCTGTGATTTTTCTGGCTAAAATTAAATTTTATGCATGTTAAGCTTGTTAACAATAATCTAAAAAGTACAACTGCGATAACTTGATGCATACTGACTTTGAGTAATAATGAATAAATATCAACTGTATTTTGCATGCTGCTTAATTTATTTATTAATTTCAGTATAAGACGAGTGTATATTGCTGGTGTATCCAGTTGGCCAATCTACATAATGATGGTAAACAGACGAGGGCTTCAGATGCCGTCTTCCAACAAGCTCTCAAAATGACGTATGAATGTCTCGTTACATCAGATCCCAAGGTAATGTGTCATGTTGTCTTGTCTTGTCTCAGGTTGAGATTCATGATGTTCAGTTCAATCCTGTAAGTTTTTTTATGTAGTGCAATTGTAACAAATGTCTCACTCCACCCTGTGATTATTTTGCACGAGATACTGCATATCCCGTTGACATTTAATTATTGTAGAAGGTATTAAATGCTGCCAAGTGGGTTATTTGAAATGTAAAAATCGCTTTGTATTCATTTTTTTCAAGTAATCGTTTTTATTGTGGTGGCTTGGCTTAATTGGTAACATCGCTGGTTGCTAACAAAGCCAATTCCAGTTAGTGCTTGGATGGGTGATTATCTGCAGATGGCTAAATTATCTCGGTATGTAGCCAGCCACTTAGATCAACTCAGCCTGGCCATCCCTTCATGGGTAGGCACAATGAGTACTAGCAAAAGCAGGGAGGAAAACAGGCACACTGTGCGATGCACTAGCTTCATATTGGTGGTATCGCAGTGTAGGCTGGTGTCTGGCTGAGGGCTAAGGAAACGGAGTTCAGTGCCACCCTGTGAGCTTTATGGCACTGGAAAAACCTCATGTTTTTATCTACTGAATTTGTTTTTGTTTATCTATCTATTTGTAATGGTTGTGTGGACAGGGAGGTATGGAGTACAAGTACAGTGATCTGATGTTGAGTTTTGAGGACATGTTGAATGTTTGTGCTCGTGCTGATCGTCTCGATGTCTCATTCCCGGCCGTCGTCTGTATTAATGCTTTCCGCGGCTTCCTTGATGAGTTTGTGCGGAAACTGGAAAGCAAGGAGCTGCCGGAAGTGAAGGTGAAGAAGAGAACTGTGAAGCACAAGAAGAAGAAACGAAGCAAAGAAAACACCGTGGTCTGTTATCGATTTGTGTGCTATTTGCAGAAGTAGCTTTTAATTTATGGAGTTTTGAGTTTCTATTACGTGTTAAACTAGCAACTGTCCCACTGGAGTGCTGAAGTGTAGAAAAAAAACACAGACATAGGTCAAGCCCCGCAAATACTTGCAGTTGAGAGGAAAAATAGGCAAGTGCAAGTTATTTACAGACTCAAAGTGTAAAGTAAAATACTAGGTGAGAGATAATAAGTAAGTTAGTAAGTAAGTAAGTAAATTTAGTTTATAAAGCGCACAATGTCAGCGAGAAACTCACTGAATCTGAGGCGCTATTTGTCAAGAAATAGCAGCAAATAGCTGGCTGTTATATGCAGTGTGTGTTTCTAATGTCTTTGGATAAATGCAAGTTGAAACATTGGCTTAATAAGCTACAATTATTTATCAAATTGGCTATATCATATCATCAAAAATCACAACCTTTATACGTTATCAGAAATGTCATGAAATTGATCTCTGAAGGCCGTATTGTGACGAATTTTTATATGGTGGCTTATTTTATGATGTGGTTTTTGTGTTGACAGTCACGTTGTGGTCATACGTTCGTTCAAGCTCAGTTTAACATCTACACAGTCTGTGAATACTGCTCATCTTACATTTGGGTTCTGGAGAAAGCACAGGTCTGCAAGGGTAAGAGTATTGTGCATATATATACATGCTTTGTAGGCAGCGAACACTTGAATGCGTGTATTTTGTGTTCATTAACTCAGTGTGTGTATTCTTTTAATGTTAGTATCTTTTATCACGTTGTCAAAGTTTCATTTACTGTATTTGCTCTTAGTATGTTCGCAATGATATATTTGTTTCTACATGCTAGTTATTCTGTTCACCCCCCCCCTTTCACCCTCCCCATCCTTCAATAGATAGCATTCTGAGATTGATGACTGTCTGGAGGATAAGAGGAAAGATTATTAGAACTGCCATTATCGTTGCATGTGCACACTCAGAATCGGCAGTTCTTACAATTTTTAGGTTTAGGTCATTTTTGTGTTTTGTGTTGCATAGAGGTTAAACTTTCCACATAGGTTAAAACTTTTTTTGTTACGTTATTATGTGTTTGTGCATTGCCTGGAAAGGCCATCCCTGAAATGACCTATACTGGTCGGGTGGGACATTTAACCCTACTCACTCACTCACTATTCTGTGCATGTTGCTGTGTTTAAGTATTGAATTATGCTAACGTGGTTTTTAATGTTGATCAATGACGACAGCATATGTGGTTGTTCTAAGTATATTTTCAGTAATTTGTTGTGCGAAATGAAAACTGGTAGATTGTCGATTGACTGTTCACAAGAAATGCTGTGCAAAACTGACAAATCCATGTCTTGCCGGTTCAGATTCACATTCGGTACGAACTAGCATAGTGAATATTACTAACTTAATAACATTACTCTGTCTAGTTAACCACTGACGTGTGATTGAAAGTTACTTGTTTAGTACTGATGTTCTGACCATATTCATGTTCTTCCTTGTGCATAGTTTCAGTCTGTGGCCTACATACGTCAGCAACCTGTGACTTTTTGAGAGAAAAACGACAAAACATGAAATAGGCTTACTTTTGTTTTGCACACTTATACAAAAGGCTTGGTGCAGTATTAGATATTATTATTCAGTTTTTATTTATTAGTTTAGTAAGGTCTCTGTCATTTGTCTATCTTTTGGAATCAGTTAACGTCATTGAATTGTAATAAGCTTACTTTAATTATATGATATAATCTGTGTCCCTTGCAGCAGCAGAAGTCCAATCAGCAGTCAGCAAGTGATCAAGTCGCACTGCTCAACAGTACACTGCATGGCAGTGCTCGTCTTGTGCTTATCATAGAAAGACTTATCAATGAAATCGAACGAACTGGCCTCTACACTGTCGGCATTTACCGCAAGCCAGGACCAGCCGCCAAAATACGCCAGCTTATCAAACAGATTAATTCTTGTTCAGGTAACATTGAAATTAAATCATGTCAAGTTATTTACATACGATTATGACAGCACAAGTGCTGGATTGAGGCTTGTAACTTGACAAAACATGAAATAGGCTTACTTAATGGCAGTTCTAACAGTTTGCAGTTAAGCCAGTGACAATTCACGAAACAAGTAACATGAAACCATTACTGAATCTTAACTGAAATTACAAGAAAAGCCCAGCTAACGCAAAGGGGAACGCGCGACAGCGGTGCATGTTTGAAGGCCCACTGCGAACAAATCTAAGCTCATCGATCCAGCAACTGACATTGGATACGATGCGTTACCAGATGGCGCCACCATCTCGCAGGAATGCTGCTGCTTTTGAAATGTGTGTTGCAGCCCAAAATCTCTGAAAAATCCATAAAAAACCCTATTTTTGCGTTCAAGGTCATCCAAGGTCATTGATCTCGGTGACAATCGAGAGCCAATATACGACTTCCTATTAGTGATCAATAGTAACCTAGGCCCTATCTCGCACAGTTATTGAGATACGGCAACTTATTTGTTAAAAATCACACATTTTGCCTACTCCGCTTTCATTTAGCGCCCTTGTTTGGGGTGATCCCATTCGAATTTATGTAAAAGCTTTACGGTTCCTGAAACTAGAGTCTTCTGGGCAGCTGACGGTGAAGATTTGGTGATCCTAGCTTGCGCCGTTTTTGACTGATTCACTTGTGTGATGGACAGACGGACGGACAGAATTGCGATGGCTAAGACGCGCTATAGCAGTACCTGCTGTCGCACGTAAAAATTACAGTGTGTGTAGGTAATTAGACGGCTATATAAGTAGATTTTTACTGGGTAACTGATAATTATTACGTGGAAATGGGATGAATGAATTATGAACTTGGCAGTTTCCGAGATGTAAGGAATGTTTAATTGCTGCTCTATCAAATTCTGTAGTAGAAGTTCGTGTGTTAGCGTTCTCTGTTATTTAACTAAATTAATTATGCACTCATGCACATTTTGTCTAAAAGAAGAACCCACTTCGTATTTGTTCCCATTTTGTGTTAGCCCTTAATCTAGTTAAGCTTTTATTTCCAGTTTTCACTTTATGTCACCCTGTAGTGCCTCAGATTCATTTTTGGCATTTTATAAATTACTTTACTCACTTACTTATGAATTTATGATTTTGCAAAGTGCAGAAGTCCATCTTAAACAGTGTCAAATTTATTGTGTTAGATGTCTCGACCATTTCGTTCTCGGATTATCATGTGCACGTTCTAACATCAGTGATGAAGTCATTTTTCCGTGAAATGAAAGAGCCACTGATGACGTTTTCTCTGTATTCCGACTTTATTCGAGCAGCAGGTCTGTTTACAATATTTTGCATCTCTCTATACGTGTCATTTATTCAGTTAAATGGTAGCATATACAGATTTCAATTATTAAAACATAATCAACATACAGTAAAATTTGAATGCTTATGTGACTTTTTTCTCAGACCGTCTGGAGTTTGAATTTTGTTTTCAAGTATTTGACAGCTAATTAGCATCCGCATCTAGGCATGAAGCAATTGAAGCCTTTTATTGCTGAACTAAATGAAGATTGTCATGTTATTCAGCAACAGTTTTCAGCCCATTGTGATAGTAATTTCTTAAGAAGGTGTCTTTTAAAACATTTCAAGCCAAAAATGTGTTAGCAAGGAAGACATGATCCCATTGTGATAGCAGATTATGTTGTTTGAAATGTTGAAATGTTCACTGGTGAGGTTGTGTTCGGTCTTATATCTTTAGTACCAGTTTGTATGTTTTATGCCTGCTTGGTCTATATTTCCTCTGCTGTAGGCTGCTGCTATTGTTTGCAAAAAAACTAACATTTTACATGGTAGTGTAGCTACAGCTGTGAGATGTGTCATTATCTGTAATTGTCTTTTATTGCTTTACTGACTGATTGCAACAGTGAATGAATCTATTTTAAATTGATCAGGATATGGACAACAAGAGTTTGGTGTCTTTTTCCGATTCACTGTTTAGTTTAATGAATGTGTAGTGCATTGGATTATGTGTTGTGATAGAAATCAGTGATGAGAAAGAAAGAATTCAAACAATTTATGGCCTGACTGCACGCTTGCCTCCAGTCAATCACAGTCTTCTTGAACGACTCGTCTTCCATCTCACCCGGTTATTTGACTTTTTTCTTGCTACACCAGAATCTACTTAGTTCAGTTTTTATGCACGAAAGCAGCTACTACTTTCAGCGCATCTTAGCCATCACAAGACTCTAGTTTTAGAAACCGTAAAGCTTTTCCATAAATTCAAAGGGGGTCACCCAGAACAAGGGCACTAAATGAGAGGGGGTGTTCAAAATTTGCGATTTTTGGCCAATAAGTTGCTGCTATATTTCAGTAACGGTGTGAGATAGGGCCTAGGTTACTATTGATCACTAATAGGAAGTCGTACACTGGCTGTCGATTGGCGCTGAATTCAGTGACCTTGAATGACCTTGAATGTTAAAATAGGGAGTTTTATGGATTTTTTGGCGATTTCGGGCTGCGACACTAATCTATATCATTTACAAGGTGGAGCCACGGAGCTATCATTATATGCACTTCAGCATGACTGTTAGGTTACTATTAATCACTAATAGGAAGTCGTACACTGGCTTTTGATTGGCACCGAATTCAATGACCTTGAATGTTAAAATAGGGGGTTTTATGGATTTTTGGTGATTTCAGGCTGCGACACTAATTTACACTGTGTCTCAAAAAAACTGGACCTCTATTACGTTTTGAAATAACTCCAACAAACTGTGCCTAATATATATAATAATGATTAGCTGAGAAAATCGTCAAAAGGTACTCAATATCGTAGTGTGTTACGGGCTTACGATATTTCATAAACGGGGTACCAGCTTAGGTTATTTCCATGGTAGTTGTCGTTATCGTGTACATTGCGGATGATATGCTTATACTAACTTTAGATGGACTCTACTGTTGGTGCCACAGGAAAATCTCAGCTGGTACTCTGTTCTTAAAATTTCTCGCAAAGTAACACATGTGCTGATTCTCTAACGATTATTTTTGTCAAAATCTATTGCTATTGAACCAGGACTGTTGGAGTTATTGCAAAAGGTAGCAGGGGTCCGGTTTTTTGAGACACTGTGTATATCATTCACAAGGTGGAGCCACGGAGCTATGGTTATGTGCACTTCGGCATGACTGTAATAAAGGTGTTGTATTTTATCCCAAATTCCCACAAATCTAACAGGTGATAGAAATTTTTGTTGTACGACTTTGTTGTATTGTGAGCGCAATATTTATTATATAGTACATTTCTGATGTGCAGTATTTTGTGAAACGGCTTGCATATCTTACAGCGTAATTTGTGACATTTTGTTTGATGGTGCTGCCACCTCGGGAATTGGTTTACAACGCCCTGCACTAACTAATGCTGATTGATTGCATTGATTGACTTGTTATATTTTTACGCGTCTTAGCCATCGCGTCTTAGCCATTGCAATTCTGTCCATTTGTCTGTACGTCCGTCCGTCACACGGGTGGAACGAGATAGGGCCTAAGTTACTATTAATCACTAATAGGAAGTCGTACACTGGCTTTCGATTGTCACCGAATTCAAAGACCTTGAATGACCTTGAATGCCAAAATAGGGGGTTTTATGGATTTTTGGCGATTTTGGGCTGCAACACAAGTCTATATCATTCACAAGGTGGCGCCACACTACTATCGTTATGCAATCCAGATAAAGAATTTGGTATTTGTATATTAACTTAGCGTGAACACCCTAATTTTCAGCTAAACTACTGAACTGGAACTGCTATAGGCTTTCGTGCATCTCGTGAGCATTAGCTCAAATTTCTTGTATTTATAAAGGTGTTTAATTTTTTAATTTTGACTGTTAAGAGTAATCTTAGTTGTAATTTTGTACAACATTAATAATGAGGTGAACTGTTAAAATTTGTGCTCTTAGTTCATTTGGTGATTTTTTTGCTAAGTGCTGACAATTGTTTTTTTTAACACTAAGCTATCTGATGAGTTTGCAGACTGTAACAGACTCACTAGATGCAGCCATATTTTCTGTGTATCCATCTAGCTACCTGGGTTAACTCAGCCTGGCCATCCTTGTGTGGGTGCGTACTGTGATGTATGAGCAGAGCTTATCATTGTGCGTGATGATATGTTTTTGCCTCAGAGTAGCTCAGCAGGAGGCGTCTAACTGCATGTCGGCTCAGGGACTTGCAATCATCTTTGCTCCCAGCATTCTACGCACAACACAACCCATGTCTCCAATGGACAGTCTTCGTGATGTCACAAAACAAGCTCTGTCAGTTTTACAATTTTTTCTCTGAAGTTGCTAGTTACTTCAGTTAGTTTTGCTGAAGAAGACAGCAATGTTAGCTTAATGACTTAGTCTTTTGGGCTTTAGAAATATTTGGTTACTAGTCAGTCATGTGGTAAAATTAAAAATATGCTTGAGTAGCTTTCCAAAACATTTTGTGCTTCGCATGAAGTATCTGCTCCTGGGCCAGGAGCAAATTCTAATGCTTTAGCAGCCAAATACAAGGTGGGCCAAAAAAATGGCACCATTTTTTGTATGCCTCATAACTTGATCAAATATTAACCGATTTTCAAAATTCTTTTACTGTCAGAATCAGAAGACAATTTGCAATAAAACTGTCACTATAGATCTCACAACACTCAAAGTGTGTCACTACACTACCTTGTGAAATGTCAGTGTCTTAAGAATAACAATTAAAAACAAGACGATTTTGTAACAACACATTTTTAAAAATTAACAACAGAAACAACGTGTTTGTTGTCTCAGTTATTGTCTAAAAATCACATCTCGCATTTTTCACATCAAATTTTCGATGTGTCCGCCTTGCTGCTTGTCCGCCTTGACGCGTCAAAATCGGTGACACCACTAATTAATAGGCCTATTGCGATCAACCAAATGCTGCAGCAGTTTGCCCCACTCAGCGACAATGGCTTTCTTTAGCTGGTTGACTGTCATGAATTGTCAACATTGATGGGCCATCTGTTGAAGAGTATCCCGAACAGCATAATCAACTGGCTTTAAGTCTGAGTTGTTTGGGGGCCACATGCCAGGCTCGATCATCGTTGATCACACAACTGGTCAGTGGCATCGCCAGCTTGAGTGCATCATCTGACATTTCACGAGGTAGTGTAGCGACACACTTGAGGGGTTATGGGATCTATAGCGACAGTTTTATTACAAATTGTTGTCTGATTTTGACAGTGAAAGAATTTTGAAAATCGGTTAATATTTGGTGAAGTTATGGGACGTACAATAAATGGTGCCATTTTTTGGCCCACCCTGTATACTGAATGCGTGCTACCTTTAACATCATGTGAGATGTGTCTAACGTTCAACTGTGCAAAGTGATGACTATCAAATGCAATATGTAACGGTCAAAACCGCCACTTTGTGCGCTGCCATGTCTTAGATGCTACCACACTAGGTTGTGCGCAAGTGCTTCAGTGATAAAAAGTGTTCTTGTTAGTATGAAATAACTACAGTGATCTGAACTGGTTTGTTCTGGTGTGTATTACAGTTGTCTGCAGTGCATAATTGAGTCACAGATGAAGAAGGTTCAGGCGACTCTGGGCAACATAATGAGCCTCGACAGTGCCGTTGTTACAGTCAATAATCGACTCACAGCACTACGGACGACACACAGTCAGAAGCTGTCTGCCAAGGTAAACATCCACCCAGTTTTCTCAGTCCTTTCACTTTGCTGTCTCACCTTTATTACCTACTTTACTTTTATTACCTGAATGCAACTTATCTGACACTTCTCTGATGTGGTCTTTGAAGTAATGCCTATGTTTAGAAATTTTTTTGCTCATGTTATGAACTGATGCGGAAGAACTCACATTATCGCATTTATTACATGCTAGATATATGTTGCATCTGCCCCATTGTCACAGTATACCTGTTACATTTAATTCTCTTTAGCTAACATTTTACAGTCAAAATTGGTCCCCAACAACAAACCCCAGCCTCAAACTGTCATCTTTTTGATACAGTACACAATTTCTAGCAGGTTTTCAATGCGGTATTCTTGCTATTAAATTTATAAGCTACGAGGGGCATTCAAAAAGTTTTGCAAGTCGATATGTTAGACTGAAAAACTTTTCAATATCTATACACCAATAAAACGCACATTTTTCCGGAACTCATGCGAGCTTGAAGTGGACATGACGTCATTGTAACTTATGACATCATACAGCATTTTATATCGGTCCCTCCAGCCAGGCTTTTACCACAGACTTAAGTCATTTATTGTTTGGATAATGGACATCACAGAGAAAATTTTTCAAATTTAGTAGAAGATAATAGTTACTGTAAGACAAGTCTCTGCTGTATGTAGGGTGGTCTCATTGTACGAAGCCAGAGTCACGAACAGCTTGCTGGGTAATTTTAGCTTTGGGATTGGGTGGCAATGCCGGGCACTACCGGATTTAGGGGAGGTCTTCGGGGCTTGCTCCCAGGCCCCCACACATCACGGTTCCCCAGGTTGTACATTATAAAAATTGTTTAACCTTTCCCAAAGACAACGGATATCACTAACTGTTAACTTTTCAATAAAATTTTTGCAGACAACGTCAAATCCTGACATATCATCATAATTAACAGAAGCGTTCTTATTAATGGACAGTGCAGATTTCGACTACTGTGTATTCATGTTGCAAATAAAAAATTCCTGAACGTATTTGTCAGAGCTTCCACAAAATCTCATATCCTGGTGTTTCATGTTCGTAAATTCAACTACAGACTGGAGAATTGTTGTGTGTATATTTGTGCTGTTTGCAAATCGTATCTGTTTAATGCTTTATGATGTCATAAATTTCAATGACATCACATTCGCTTTAAGCTCACACGAGTATGGGAAAAATATAACTTTTACTGGTGCATAAAATTTTAGAAGTTTGTTCATCTAATATATGGGGCTTATTGAGTTGTAAACTTTGTCTAATTTTCCTCGTATGTATAGTTTTTTTCATGGCTGGCACAGATTTTGGCTGTGAATATTTATAATCACAAGTGATAAGTTCACGGACATTCTTGTTAGGGCTCTCACAAAATCACATGTCCCAGGGCCTTGTGTTGGAAAATTTGATGGTAGATAAAAGAAATGTTATGCAACAGCGAGCCCAATTTTATGCTGATTGCGCTAGCACTTCAAATCGTTCCTATTTAACGCTCCACCATGTTGTACATTACAGTGACGTCATATCTGCTTTGGGCTCATATGTGTTTCGGAGAAGCATGCATTTTATTGGTGTATAAATGTTGAAATCATATCGACTTGCAGAACTTTTCGAACGTCCCTCATATATACACTACAGGCTATACGATCATGCATGTGGCAAGTTCTCGTCATCTCATATGTATGCACTGTTTTTATGCTGGCGACACTGAGCACATTGCTGACCATGCACATGACTCGAGTGCTAGAGCCTTCAGCTTATTGAAGTTTGCGCTAAACCCTGAAGAAAAAGACAGAGAAGAACCAGTTTTTAGTCCTAGGGTTAGGTTAAGGGGTTGCGGTTAGGGTAAATGGTTAGTGCTAGCCCTAGCCCTATTCATGCCAGCTGTATATGAATTTAGTAGCCTAAACTGCAAGATTGGCATCAATGTCATGTGTTTAGAGTGTGGCAGCTGACACCCAGTCATCTCCGCAGCCGTCAGTCACGCCTCCGTCCACTGATGAAGGTGACGACGTACTAACGCAGTCAGCTGAACTGAGACGAACTGAAATGAAGCTCCTGCGACAGATTGAGTCCATTCAGGAAGAACGGTCAGTTGTTACTTGCTGTTGATTAACTTACTTTGTGAAAACGTTGTGTTTCGTGTTGTTCAAAGTAGATTGTGAAATGCTGATAATTAAAATGTAAATTGAACTTGTGTGCACGGTTAATTGGGCGTGAATAAAGGCATCTTTCCTAGGGAAGAATTGTGCTTTAATGCATACCTACAGAATAATTGTTTACGCTTCTTAGTGACATCTTCCAAGTACTAGATTGTCTGTCAGTCTTGTTTGATCGGCCTGTAGTTGGTGGGTCACTACAACTCTGTGAAAATCAATAAGTGGCTGTATCGGATGTTGCAGTGAGGCACTTATGTTCACATGACATCACTGCATTGACTGACTAGCTGACAGGTTGATCGGTCGGTCGATTAATACATTGTTTGATTGGTGGAATGATAGATTGCTGTTGTAATGTGTGCAGCGAGGCATGGTGTTACTGGAGTGTAGTGCTGAGGATTGGTTTTTCCGTCAGTTGGTCAGTTGGTCGGTCTGTTGGTCAGTCAGTTGGTTGATACATTGTTTGGTTGGTGGAGTGCTGATTGATGTTGTATTGTGCGCAGTGAGGCGCTGACAGTACACATGGTGTCACTGGAGTGTGGTGCTGAAGACGATGCTGTCAGTGCAGATGAGCTGGAGAGTGCTGTTGGCGACCTCGATGATCCCACTGATACTGAGACTGAGTCCATATCCGACGGTAGCTAACTTATCATATATTTTAGCATTATATAAGCAGTAGGTGGTGGCATGGTCTAGTGGTTAACTAGTTGAGTCCAAACTGGTATCAGACTGCCAGTGTTGTGGGAAATTTGTCGCACCTGGAAAATTCTTCCCACCTCCATACTGTCATAATGTAACTAATGCTAACCCTAACCCTAACCTAACCTCAACCCTAGCCCTAATCCTAACCCTAATCTTAACCCTACTCCTAACCCTGAATTTAACCCTATCCTTAATCTTAACCCTAACCCGTACTGCTGTGTATGGGAACAATTTTCCGGTGCGATGAATTTTTTACTTCACCAACTCACTAACGTAGTCACTTAAAGCCACTGGCTATTAAAGGAAATGACTAGACTCGAACGACATGAGTCTTATGCTCGCTTTTGTGTGTTTGACCCTCGTTTAGCCACACACTGATGTTAGCAGTATTAAATCTTGTTTTCTTCTGGTGAAACTGTATGTGTAATTAATCATCTTGTCAGTTACAGGCAGATTTGTTCTGCTGTGTGATTGCAGTGCCACACGTACACCAGAAGTCATCTACAAGCATTGCCGGCACTCTGCTCGAGTCTCTTAGATGAACACTGTTAAGCAGGACTGAGGGTGTGCTGCATCACAAGGTGATTTGGATTTGACCTGCATTTGTCGGGGAAGGAATTTGACAGTCTTGAAGCAAATGTCAGGAAGTCCGAGAATTATCAGAAAAAATCTTGTCAGGCAAAACTGCTTATCGTTCACTGGGGCCAACGCTGATGTTTAGTAGCTTAGTAGTAGCAGACTTATTGTACTGCTACGTCGGTGTGTTTCGTTTTCTTGCCACTAGTGTGCATGACATTGATAAGAGGTTCACGATGTGTCGGTCGGGGCAATGTCAGTGCAGTGAAGTTGTTAGCTTGTGCCCACTGTTGGCGTTTTGCAGTGTGTGACAGCTGCAAACTGCTGGATTGTCAGTGAACTCTGTTTCCTCTGCACATGTCTGTTGAGTGTCTGCATTGTGTTCGTTGGCCATCATCTCTTTTCCTCATGAGTAACAGCTTTTCAACCAACCACTAGCATAATCATAGGGAGTGCGGGGGAGGGCACATGCTCCTCTAGGGTCCCACTCAGTTACTCAAATTAGTGCCAAAAATGCACCAAAACATTTCATTTTTACACAAAATATGTGAAAATTTTTAGGGAGGGGCTTGGCCTTTTCCGCAAAGCTCTTTGCCAGTGTGAAGGGGACATCCCTCTGCACATCCAACCCCTCAAGTGCCCCCTTTACATCCAGATCCTTTCTATGCAGCTTTTTGTATATATCCCTCACGTTTATGTACATGTGTGTCTGTAAATATGTTTAGTTCTGTGATAATTACACTGAGATGTGAGTATGGGTTATGTGACCCGTGGGCTGGGTCTAGCTAAGCCTGGAAATCGGTTTAGGGCAGCTGTCAGGATTGTATCTGCTTCACTCTTCCAGCTTCACTTATTGACATGACTGACTGTGTATTTTTGAATGTTTGTTGAAGAATTATATTTTATTCGATATTGTGATTGCAGTTGCTGCTAGCTATAACTGAATCATCATTATTTTAACATAGTCTTATGATTTTTTATTTTCAAACATTCATCTACAGACAGGCGCTGGCATATCCAACATTACTAAGCACGGTATTAAACTGCTGTCCATGAGCTTTACAATTAAATGACAACTTGTCTGTCAACTTTTGTGTATATACGCTTATTTTCGTGATTACTGCCACACGTGTTCAGAAATTCTGTTCATTCATGTAGTTTTGTGATGCATGCTGATGCATTCCGTGACTTGTCCTTCTGACAGGGAAAGTGTGTATTCTATTTTTCTGTGGACACGATTTACAGTAATTACTTATATTTTTTGCTATTCTGTACATTTTTGTGAACCATGTACAAACTGATTGACATATGTATGAGGGAGTGGTGTACATCTCATAGCCAGCGACTGGTATCAAGCTTTGATGTATGATGACTGAATATAACCACATTAATGGATTCTGTGGGTGTTTATAGCTGCTTTTTTATCATAGTCAGTGTTCATTGGTTAGTCACATAGAGCTGTGTCAGTAATGTGGACTATGTTGCTTGTCCAATAAAGTAATTTTTACAGTTACAATTGATTATGATGCAAATGTGACATATATTACTTCAACATTACTTGTCAGAGGTAACAAAATTACTTTGTTGTTGCTGTCATCAAAAATGACTGCTTTAGTTTTCCTCCTCAGTGACCTCAAAGTAGTCTTTCAGATGTTTTGTCAACTAATCTCACTGTCGACCCAAAGTAACATGATGAAAATGATGCCAAAGATATTGTGTCAGTTGTTTTGAAACGTTCCTGTTCCTGCATCTCCTTTGTTGGTTTGCAGAATTTGAATACAGTTATCGTATTTTAAGAGGTCTATAGCGGTTAGTTATATTACGTAGAAGTGTTAGTTGATGGCAGTAACAGTGGAACCCTTGCAGAGCTCTGTTCGGGTTTGTGTTTTGAGGTGGACATTTATCTGTCTCCAGTCCAGCTACATAAAACAACTGCATTTTTGAAATTAGTGATTGTTTAATTGATTAATCGTTAAAAAATTAACGGACTTATTTTTAATGGGTTAAAGTTCAACTAAATTTTTAGATGTCTTAGCAGCTTAAAATGACTGATGAAGAACGTTTTAATCTAATTTTGTTTCCTGTAAAAATGTGATCAATTTTTCTTTTTGTATAATGTTAGTCTAACAGTCTGCTTTGACTACACAGTTTGTGTTGGCTACTGCATCATCATCACTTTTTCCATGTTGCTTTTGCTGGAACAAATAGCAGCTAGTAGTTGAATTCCACAGTTTTTGTGGTCTTCCTGGTTGACTAGAAAAATTAATCAAAATTAATCGATTAATTTTGGGAAATTAATCAATTAGAACATTTTAATCAGCATCAGCCTTAGCTTTGACGTGTTTCAGTGTTAAGATGGTGCCGTGGTTATTTTGCCAAATATTTTATGTTGCTACCACCAAACACAACGGTGGTCATGAAATTACTGTAATGCATTCAGTGTTAATTTGCTGATAGCTATAAAAATGTATTGGCACAATCTGTGCCAACATATAATATGGTCATCCACCTATGCTACATTTCACTGTGGTGCAACTTTAGCCTTGATCTTTGAAGATTGATGACTGTCTGGAGGATAACAGGGAAGATTATTAGAACTACCATTATGTTAATTACATATGCACGCGTATAATGGAGTTCTTACAATTTTAGGTTCTCGTGTTTTGTGTTTCTATAAAGGTTATACTTTCTGTTTCTTTGTTGTAAAGGTCAAACTTACAGTTTCATTATTATGTGTTTGTGTGCATTCTGCCTGAAAAGGCCGTCCTTGAAATGCCATACTGTGTCGGCCGGGACGTTAAACTTTACTCATTCATTCATTCATTTGATTTTGGAGCTGAAAAATGACGTTTCTTTTTAGAAAAGTCACACAGTCTCTTAATCGGAGTATAGAAAAAATATTTCTAAATATATCTGACCAGTGTTAGCCCACTGACTGTCTCCCATGCTGCTCTTACGTTCAACTGACTTGAGTTCATTTGCCCACAGTACTGATTGTAGATGTTACTGTCAATATTCATATTATGTTACCCATACACTGTGCATTCATGTCCTTAGCTGATTTTGTAGACGAAACACGGTTGTCATTTTTTTCTTTCTTTTTTTTTGTCATTTCTTTGTTGTGCTCTTGTAATGATTTGCCATGTGTTGGAAATTGTCAGTGTTATTATTATTATTCAATACTTTATTGTTGTTTGTTGAGTGGTAAGTAGGGCTATGAAGCTTACTTTTTGGAGCCAGTCTAACCTGGAGTAATTTCAGAAAACGAAAGTGAAATGTAGTAGAAAAATGATACTATTTTATGTGCTGATGTCATTACTGCTGCATACTGATTCACTTGTTGTAATCAGGAGACTGTTAACTTTTGTCAAAAAGTCTTAACGAACTCCTTGGAGATTATCTGATGACAGAGAATGCTGAATATTGGCCTGGCATAATTTAGTGGACTGAGAGGAATCTAGGCAGTTTGTAGCATAACATGTATAAGAGGCATGTTTTCAGACATGGTTTGTCGGTAGTAATAGTTGTCAGCCACCCCATGTGTTGTGAAACATATGAAGTGTGATATATCAGTAAACAGCTAGTCTTGATTTTGAGAACAGCGTAAGTACAGTGTGAGCTACGTAAGTCACTAGCGTTTGAAGGATGACGTAGATTTGTGTTGTTGGCTGCCAGCAGTTTTTGTTCTCGTTCAAAGGTTTTATGGGCATAGTTTGAAGACTCGTACTTATATGTTACTTATATGTTACATTAATTTTAGTGTTTTATGTTGCTTTGCCAGTAGTCTCTTTGCTGAGTGGCGTTCATCGTTCATTGTTCCATACAGTCATTACTTTTGCCAGTGAAGTTGTGTTTCTGTAACAGCCTCTGTGAAAAATATCTCAATAGAGTTGTGAACAGATTCTGCTGATATTTTCAAGAAACAGTTCTTATGAACTAGGGGGAAATCGGTTAGACTTTTGAGAAGGGCTGGATTGCTTTGTAGATCCTGCATCATTTTCCACCATTGTTTACCAGTAGCAGATATACGGCATGGATAAACATTTGGCAGTGTATATATTATCAGCAAGAGAAGCATGCAATTTTATGAATGCTGGCAGTATGATTTTGAAAGGATGTGGGTGGATTTTGTTGTTCTTGCCTTTGCGCTGTTTCGAGTGTTCTCTAGTTGTTAATTGCATTGATTGTAACTTGGGCTATACATGTAGAGTCGTTTGCTGTTCATAGATGAACCGTGCTGCCGGTGACAGCTGATAACTGTTGAAGTATTTTGTTGGTTTGTTGCTGCTATCATTTATTATTGAATGACGTTGCTGCCACCGGTCACGTTGAACTGAACTGAACTGAACGCTGGTGCTTATACTAATACGATGCGACATCTACACTGCAGTTCAACTTTATTGATGCTCACATTTCAGCCGTTTCTTCCATCGTTCACTAATTATTCATCAATGTATCAATACTTAAGCCTTTTGTGAAATCTGCTCTTTCTGACATGGTTTACTAAACCTTAAATTGTTATGATGCTTTCTAAGACAGTATTCATTTTTCTGTGATATGAATAATATTTTATTTTTATTTATTTAGCAAGCAAACTGATAAGGAGGAGAAGAGTCTATAGTAAACTGCAGCAATAATGAACAACTCTCATGTAATAATAACGATAATAATACAATTTCTATAGCACTCTAAAGTCCTAAAATACAGAGTCAGTCATGTAAGGCCTTGCCACCAAAGTCCTTGTGATCTTCTTAACATCACTGCGTTGTGATTATAATTGTAGACTTAACTGTTACAGCTGCTACTGTTACAATACCAGTACTAACAGTAGGCCAATAATTTCTGTGTGAAGAGCTAAGAATTTATGTCCTAATTTCCATTAACGCTGAAGAGTACGAAGCGACAGAATAGACAACATCCATGTTTTGCATTCTACACCGTTAGTCGCAAGTCAGTCTTGATGTTTTCATCATAACTTTTGTATAAAACTGTTAGCCGATTTTCATCAGAGATCCCATCGCTGCTGAGAGTCGTATCTTCTTGTAACATATTAATGCTGGCAAAGTAGCTTATGTCTTATAAGCGTACTTAAGGGAGTTGGCGGGTTAAACCAGAATTTGTTTGGCGGCCGGGCTCCACTTGCAGCCACTATGAGTCCCCATGCACGGCGAAATCTGCGTAGGCACTGGACGAACAAGTTACGACAGAAACTGATAGCTTTCTTTTACGACTGACGGTGTAGGTGACTAGTTGCAGAAGAGCTGATAAGACACAAGTTTGTACAGAGTCTACTGGACGCGATGATAGCACGACGTTCTGGTCAACTATTGGTTAATTAACAACAGTCACCTAGTCGTTCGTAAATCAGTGTCACAATAACAATACAACGGTGACTGGTCACTAGCCTAAAATGGCTATTACTAGGTCCGCCATAGCCAGGGGCTACCATAGTCAAGGCCGGGCCGCAATAGCCATGGTCCGTGAAAGTCGAAAGATGCCATTTATTTCTACTCCTAACCCTATCACTAATCGTAAGCTCAACTCTCGAGCTGTTCGTACTAGTGCCCCTACGGACTAGTAGTGAACTCTCCGCGATACAACGGTGAGAAACCATAGATGTAAAAACGTTTTTTACGTTTTTTTATTCTTGCCACGTTTTTTACGTTTTTAACGTTTTTTTTATTTTGCTCAACGTTTTTTATTTTTAAAAACGTGCATTGAAAATCCAATCGAAAGCTTTGTGAAGCACTTTTAGGACCACAGAAACGAATTAATAAGTCATAGTGATGTAGTTAGTCCAAATACACTAAATAAAATGTTTTAACTAGTATATTTAGTTAGTTTAATGCTGTTGTCTTATGACCACTTAGCTGAATTGAAATTAAATGAAGTTTTCTCTGTCTAAACTATAATTCAAGGTATACAGCAAGGTATATGTATATATTCAAGGTATACTCACAGCATTAGGCATTAGGCAAAAAGTTGAACACATTATGGCCGTTTTTTATTCAACGTTTTTAAACGTTTTTTTTTATTTTTCCTGGAACGTTCTTTACATCTATGTGAGAAACGATGCAGACAGCTTCTGCTTCTGTTGCTGTGTCTATGGCAGCGATGGCTGCAAAGCATCGTTGATGCGCTGATCATCATTCAAGTGATAGCAGCTTGCAGGCACGTCGACTGGTTGCTGCTGCAGACATCATCCTGTCGCGCAGTTGGCTGTTATTGAAAGCGTCCGTCCGTCTGTCTGCAGCTATGTCTGTGTCTGTCGCAGCTCCGTACTGTAACGTAGACATTTGATAGAACATTCACTGATGAGCCTTTGTGACCTGTGCACAATGCACGCACCAAACCAATAACAATAAGCATTATTTACAGCATTGCCGCAGTTAGTAAGTAAGTACGCAGTGCTGTACCAGCTTATTCCACTCCAAACAGTGCTGTAACATATCTAAGCCACGCTATCGCATAGACTACATGGTCGTTTCACTCGTTTGCTTTATGACGCACAACTGCAGCCGAAAGTTGTGAAAACAGTAGAACCCACCAGTGCAGGTTGGGTGTGGTTCATTGTTAGTATGGCTAATTAATCGTATATGAAAACTTCAGGTTTGTGATCACAGTGCATCAACGTTACACCAGACAGACAAACAGAGAGATAGACTGCTCTGGCAATACCGCCTGATGCATTCATTGTAGATGTGCCGAAAACTTGCAGTGTTTGAATTGCCGCGGGGTTGCGTGGTTGAACCCCTCCAACTGTTTTCTCAACCTCCCTAACACACTGACAAATTATGTACTGGGGAGGTCAGCTATATACTATATACGTACGATTTACATAACAATTTTGGTCAGTTTTCGACCGTCGAAAACTTCAACAATTCAAACATGCCTGGAACTTCATTTTGTGCATGAATTAACGTTTTGACTGGCGAAGTAAAGCGATGTTTCTGGTGCAAATAAGCAAACAACTGCAGATTGCCACGTTTAATCGTCAATATCTGACTTGATCGGCCAATATTCGGCCATCAACTTGATGGGAGATTTGATGAATGATTAGTCGCTAATTGGCGATGGAAAAACAAACAGCGAAAACTTGTACGTCAGTCAGCGACATAGGGTGCACGGCATTATTCTCACCCATTCGGTGGTCAGTGTTGAGCGACTGGTTCTACGTAGTTTCCTGGAAATGTGCCGAACTCGCCGGTACGTTCCGACGTACCGACGTACCATCCATCGTCGCATTTTTCCATGACCTGAACGACGTCTCCTGCGCTGATGTGCAGCTCGTCGATGTGTCGCGGCGCATACTCGAACATTACGCGATGTCTACACGCAACATAACGGCGAACAACAACGCATCATCATCATCATCGACAACCGTGGGCTCAATGCCCGTTGGTGTCTGACGCCATTCTTACTATCGCTGCCCACCGCTGCCTATCTAGGGCAGCGTGGCTTAACTCCTGC
>Ga0056128_1001336_pt1 | contig 27157 bp, 15 predicted proteins | sample WorMetLIZISLAND2_FD_71113 | JGI IMG/M metagenome (GOLD analysis project Ga0056128, IMG submission 71113) | Marine gutless worms symbiont microbial communities from Max Planck institute for Marine Microbiology, Germany - Olavius geniculatus... ... | reverse complement strand
AGCTCACAGCGCTCCCCCTGACCCCCTAGCTGCATTTCAGGGATTTTACTTCTAAGAAAAAGGGGGAAGAGAAGAAAACAGGAGGAGGGAGAAAGAGAAGAAAAGCAAGAGGGATGGAAGGGAAAGAGAAAAAGAGGGAAGGAGACGAGGTCTCCAATACACGTTTCTGGCTACGCCACTCAAAAAAGAGGGGAAGGGCAACAAAACGGGAAAGAAAAAAGGAAGAAAAAAATTAATGGGAGAAGGGGAGCGGGGAGAGCGTCAGAATTGTCTCCTGGCGCTGAGGGGGGACGGACGCCCCTGATCACTATGACCTATTATTTCTTTTCTGTGGTTCCAAAAGTGCTTCTCGAAGCTTTTGATGGGATTTTCAATGCACGTTTTTAAATAAAAAAACGTTGAACAAAATAAAAATCGTTAAAATACGTAAAAACGTGGCAAGAATAAAAAACGTAAAAAACGTTTTTACAATCTATGGTAAGAGCAGTCTCTCCTTTCTTGTTCCTTCTTTTATCAGTGTTATATGGTGTCGCACATTAGCCGGTATTTATACGCGCTTGAGCAAATTAAATCACCAAAAACGAGCTGACAATGTTACTGAAGAAATAAGGCGCGAAATCGGCTAAGTTAATCGTATTAATTTTCAGACTGATATTTGCTGAACGTCTTCTGTACTGCATTTGCTAACAGCATCGTAGTAAACACATTACAACGGCGCGAAAATACGTAGCCTAAGCCCATATACACAGCTCACGTTTGAAAACTAAACAAACGCACAAAATCAGTCAACTTCATTTAAAACTTCTACACGTAGCAATCAACAACACTACGGGTACATCACGATGTCAAGTCTACCACACAACTGCTGTTGCAACAAGTTCGAAAGTTCTAGCGATTGACGTACACTGCCGTTAACAGAAACCGTTTAGTCTGACAGCGCCTTTAACAAATTTAAAGCCGAACCAGCCGCAGATCTGCAAATACTAGATAGCGCACTGCTGGAGCAAGTACGCGAGTACGAGCTTATACCACCCCAGACAGTGCGGTATCGTTCTTAAATCACGCTTGGATCGCATACACTATACCGTCGTTTGCTTTATGCCATAGATGTTACAAACATTAATCTGCAAATAAAAAACATTAAAAACATGTGTTTTTTCACTTTATAAAAAGCATGTAAAAACATACATGAAAACACTGAACCACATTTAGCACAATAACCTGTTAAAAACAAAAACCTGCCACTTAGGAAGACTGAAGACCGAAATGTACTGAATGTTATTATGTAACCGTGATTATAATACGGATCGAAAACAAGACTAAACGCAATTTGCCCATGAGAAATTCATCGTATTTGTAATTTTGTATGTTTACTTTTAATAAGAACAAAAAACGCGACATTAAAAATGGAACAAAAACAATAAAAAACATTAAAAAATTAAAAACACAAAAATAAAAAAAAAACATGGAAAAAACATAAAAACATGTTTTTAAACTTTTATAAAAACATAAAGTGTTTTTAACATCTCTGCTTTATGACGCACGATTGCAGACGGAAGTTGTGAAAACGGTAGCAATACAAGCTCAGTGTGGTTTAAACGCTGACGGATGGATATCAAGTTGGTATCCAGTTAGTTAGTTTAACACACAACAGAGCAAAGACGACTACTGAACGACATTCATGTGCACAATTATACACTGTGGACCATGAAAATGGTGCCAACTAACTTCTGTAATGAGGCTTCAGCAAAAACGCATTAACAGCATTAACATTAAGATAATATTCAATAATCCAGTTATTGAAAATTTTCCACAGAATGCACTAGTAAAGAATTTTCAAAATCGGTCAATGTTTGGCGAAGATATAGATAAATAATAGTTAGTTGGCACTTTTTTACGGCCCATACATTACGAAGAAAATATCAGCTGTTTACTTTCTATGCGACCATCCTATTAGGCAGCATTACAGGTCCTGCCCGTCCCTCCGTCTGTCCGTGAGTCTGTCTGTTCTGTACAGTCTCATAACTTATAAACAAAAAAGCGTAGAAAATCAAAATCGTATGTTCCCAGAGTCAGGAGTAATCGGTGTGGCAACTTACAGCCAAAAAGGTCAAAGGTCAGAATTAGGGTAAGGTTAGGGGCTGCATACTGCAGTGGACAAATACATAAACATATCGCTAGGCGGACACTGTTAGTTGAACTCAACTGAGTTGAACTGACGCAGTTTTGTTTTTGACGAACTGACCAATAGGCAGGCAGGGCGAGCCCATAAGTCATTGGTTGGCGCATACGTGCGCGTAGTCATGTAGTCACTGACGTCGTTAAATGGTGCCCCTAATTTTGGGAGTTCAAGGTCGTTCAAGGTCATCGGTGTTGATAAAACTAAAATACCCGTGACCAGTGTTTGTTATGATAAGCAACACGTGTGTACCTATCTGCAACCGTTTTCACACTGGAAAAGCCAATGGCGTCAATAACATCTTTTAGAACGGGGGTACCCCTCCTTGACGCCCTCGTTCGAGGGGAACCCACTCACCCAGGGGCATGAAATTTTGCTACGATAAAATAGAATCTATGGGGCAGCCAAAAGTGAAGATTTCGTGATTTTACCTTGCACCGTTTTGATACAATACAGCAGTGTGACGAACAGACGGACGGACAGACGCCCAGGCCATGGCTAAGACGCGCGAAGCATTCTGCTATCGCGCGTAATTAAAGGTTTGGTCTATGAAAAGCAGTGGGCAAGTACGTAGGCCTATAGCTAGGTGGACGGCGCATGCCATGTCAGCACTGGGCTTGTTTTAGCAAGTTACCGGAAACACTCGTACAAAAAACGTCAAAGCTCAAACAATTTACAAGCACAAGTTATAACAATCAAGGTATCTTCATCACACTGTGGACGTCACCGGAGCAGGAGCAAAGATTTAGCAATGCAATCGAAAATTTACAAATGCCTAAACCGAAAATACCGCACAACACTTCTGTATTTCTAGACATTGGTGTTAATCTATGGGACGAACCATGGCAGATAACAATAACATTATTATTAGCAAGCTATTTACAAGCATTATTCAGTCGAATGATCAAAAATACATGTTTAACCAGGACAACAGGGCAGTGAAATGCACTAGCTGTATGTAATGCCCTGATGCCCTGAAGTAAAAATTAAAACATAAACCAAATGCCATAAAATCATGCCACACAGTCACAAATAAGCTATACTGGCCATATATCAGGTTGACTGATTGTGTAAAATGTGTGCCAAGCAAACGAAATAAAATAAACAGTACACTTTGTTAACTGAACTGAACTGACACGGTTTAGTTTTTGATAAACTGTCCAATGGGCAAGCAGGGTGAGCCCATTGTTCATTGGTTGGCGCATACATGCGCGTAGTCACGTAGTCACCGACGACGTTAAATGGTGCTTACTGTAATGCATTACATCGGTCGGTTTGTCAAAAACTAAACCATGCCAGTTCAGTTTAGTTCAGCTCAGTTACGTTGCTCTGTATATGCCTTTTAGACCCGTCAGCATTTTAGGACGTTATGGCACTATAGAAATTAGTATTATTATTATTATTATTATACAGCGTGGGCCAAAAAAAATGACCCAACTTGTTTTTGTCAAAACTTCATCAGATCTCCACCAAATTTGATAATTTCTGGCACACAGATAGCCAAGACGATAAGATTATGTGAGTGAGTGAGTAGGGTTTAACATCCCACCCGACACAGTATAGGTCATTTCGGGGACGGCCTTTCCAGGCAGAATGCTCACAATAACATAATGCACATAATAACGTAACAGTAAGTTTAACCTTTACAGAAACACAAAACACAAAATGCAGAAAAAACAAGCTAAACCTAAAATTGTAAGAACTCCATTATACGCATGCATATGTAATTAACATAATGGTAGTTCTAATAATCTTCTCTGTTATCCTCCAGACAGACATCAATGTGATAATGCTGTCTATTGGAGGACAGGGGGCAAACTCATTGTATTGTTCACCTCACCTAATTAATGTCAACGCACTACCATGTAAAACTCAGATGCTCCAAATTGTTGCAAAATGCTTAGTTGTTGTCACTGTTAAAAGTTCTAATGACATAATTAAACACACGATAAACTAAAATGTGACTTATTTAGCAGAATTATAAGTTCGTGTAACAACATGCTTCCAAATTTTTAGAATTTATGCCTAAAATGTACACAATGGCTTAGACGTGATGCCATGGCTGATAGCAGCATTAACGATCAACTGATCAATATCACAGCACTCATTCATAAATTGGATGTGTTTTGAACTCATAAGTTAGCTATTTTGTTGTTTGCTATTTTCAGCATAAAATATTTAATACCACAAAATTATAAATCACATGGCACCCTCTGTCGAATTGAAAATGAAAAGATGAGCAATCTGATACTTATAATCACTGCATAATGTAACAATTTGGAGCATCTGCATTTTACACGGTAGTGCATTGACATAAATTAGGTGAGGAGGACAATGAATGTACCTCACATAATTTTATCGTCCTGGCTATCTGTGTGCCAAAAATTATCAAATTTGCTGGAGATATGACAAAGTCCTGACAAATACAAGTTGCGTCAGTTTTTTGGCCCACCCTGTAGATGCAACTGAACTAAAATTTCAAAGTGTCACTCTTTACGCATGTTAAACAAAAGTTTATATGCTTTATAAATGATTACAGCGCTTACTCGGACAACAGTCTTTGGAGCCGCACATTTGGAAGAAAACTCGAAAACAATCGTTCACAATACTGCAACGTTGGAAGCACGTCTTCAGCAAAATCCTTCGACGACAAATGACAAAAGCAACAAAAGATACAAAAAACTATTGCACAATTGGAAGATGTACCGGTACTATATTATTAACCACTGTGCACCACCGCTGTAACTCAATGTGACACTCTACTGAACAAAGTATCACAAACAACACGTACAAAAAGACCTTGAAGTGACCAGAATTTTCAATAAATCATGACATGTTCAAAAAATATTGAGTTACCTTACTTGGATAAAAGTTGAGAAAAGTGACAGACCCAAAAACCATCGTCAAAGACAAACCGAAGGCAGAATCGCACAACATCCTTCTACTGCTGACGACATTTCGAGAAAGTCCGAAAAAAACTTTATTTATACAAAGCATTTTCTCAGTGTTTTTAACGCTACTGCACAGTTTCTTAATAAATAACAAACACATTTGTTCACTATATTTTGCTTTTGTAAAGATAACTATCTAACATTCTGCATTTTTATCAACTTTGTAGTTTGGATGTTTTGCTAAAAACACCACAGATACGATGTTCTGGAATTCTGCCCTCGATGTGAATAATTAACTCAGAAGACATAAATAAAGCAAAAAAGGACTGTAATGGAGACTGAGGTAGCAGCCATCTCAAAGCTAATCCAAAAGCACACAGCACTGTACAAGAAACACACCTGAGAAGGAAACGTGAATTATGCCCCAATTACGATAAAATTGTGCAACAAAATATGAACATTTTTGGTATGTTCTGAGACCATATAATGGTCTAGGTCTACAGTGAACCCCTTAAAACTCCCGGCTGTGTGCATGGGTAAATAGCACCATTTTACACTTACCATAAATAACCTTTTCACTACACAATATTATGGGGTTAAAGGGATCGGGCTACAGATTAGTTTTTGTTATTTCAATCTATGATCAGAAACAGTGTTTTTCTGCAGCCTGTAATCTAATAGAAAAAGATTATTAGAAAAATCTAAGAAAAAGCAGTATTTCGTATGCACTCAAAATTAACACGACTCTTGTTAATTTGCCGCTTTAGCTGCACACCTTGTACAATAATAACAATAACAGTAATAATAACAATAATAAGTAACAAATAAAATATCACTGAATACATGTTAGTTTAAAGCTGCAATTCTGGCACCACCTCAATAACAGTGTGTGTAACAGTCTAATAGCAATATCAGTTGACACATGAACACTCTCAACAATTCCTACAGCAAACATTCAACCGTACAATACACTGCGTCTCAGAAAATAAACGTCACCGTTTTACATTTGTGATACTCAAAAAAACCAGAAATGACAAAACCAGGAAACTGTGATATAGGCTTGTGTTTAGAAAATAAAGTTAAGGACAGGGTTAGCGTTAAAAATTAGGGTTAGAAATAGGAATTAAGGTTAGGGTCAGGGTTAGGTTTAGAGTTCATGTAGTAAGGCAGTTTGATGTTCCCGGTTTTGCCGGTCTAGGTTTTCACAGGAAACCCTGCCATAAAAATCAATGCCAGTTTTACACGGTGCAGCATGAACATATAAATTGAGATGTGGTGGGCTGTGTACAATGTGTTTGTTTTGAATTCCCCACAAGTATGTTTTTGCCAAGAACTGGCAAAATTGGACGACACCCAACTAAGTTGTCACAAATAGAACAAGAAACCCAGCTGTCGCTAAAGTGGAACCAACCGCACTGGTTGCCACTGACCTTGAAGGTCATCCAAGGTCAATAATTTTAACTTTATCTGAAAGGGCGTTTGCCACTTCCTATCAGTGATTAATAGTAACCTTGGTCTTATCTCTCACCATTTCCGAGATATGGCCACTTATAGCTTGAAACATTCCAATCCATAGTGCGTTACGATCCTTCAAGGTCATTCAAAGTCAATGATTTATATGTCATTTGAAAACCAGTATGCGACTTCCTATTAGTGATCAATATCAACCTAACTGTTTAGCCACAGTACATCCGTGACAGACGAACCGACGGACAGACGAGAATCATGACAAAGGGTCGGCCTTTAAGCTCACAGCTTAACAGTCGGCCCAAAAAGGCAACATTATTTTTTCTGAGACATGGCATCAAAGCATGCTGCAACATTTAGTCAACTGCAATATAAAAAAATCCAAACAAAGCCAGCACTACAAGCAGTCAAAGACGACATGTGACCAAATCTGTTTCATGCAGCAGGGTCCCCACTCTGACAAAAAAATCCAGGACATTCCAAAACCCCCATGAAAAATTTTCCAGGACCTTTTTGTAGCCCACAAAATGCTTAAATATAACATACGGGTAATACAAATTTGAAAGTAGGGGACTACAAGTAATCTGCGAGCAAAGCGAGCAGAAAAAAAAGACATCCGTTTGAACCTATGAAAAAATGCATGATTTTCACATATATTTTTCCACGACTTTCCGGGTAACGGAATTTTCAATAAAAATTCCAGGACTTTCCACGAAGCAAGAAAACCCTGATGCAACTGTATGAAAAATATGTATGGCAAAAATAAAGCCGGCAAATATGTGAGCAAATAAAGCTATCAAGAACTGCTCTGACAATATGTCTTATTGACTACTGAACACACGTTTGCTATTTTGATAGCCGAGCAAAATATTTCAACAACAAAAAAAACATGAAATCTGAGCTAATGCTCATGATGCATGTGAGAGCCTATAGCAGTTCCTGTTTGCAGGAAATCTTGGTCTATCTCCATCCATTTCGTTGAATTCACTCTTCTACAGCCAAAAATAGCCAAGAAATCAATAAAAACCCCCTATTTGTAGGGTCCAAGGTCATTCAAGGTCATCGATGTTGACATTCCTAAGAAGCTCGTCGCCAGTGCTTGTTATGATAAGCAGAATGTCTGTGCCTATCTGCAACCGTTTTCACTCTAGACAAGCTAATAGATGCAAAAAACGTTTTTGATGGAGGTGCCCCTGTTTCATGCCTTCGTTCGAGAGGAACCCCCTCACCCGTCGGCATGAAATTTTGTGACAAAATACTAGAGACTTTCGCTACCATATGGTAAAAACCCCATGTCTCTGTCTTACCTGGACTTGAAGCGATACTATGCCGTGACAGACGGACAGACAGAATTATCATAGCTAATATGCATTATATGCTAGCTCTCGTGCATAAAAACCAATTACCAAACTACAAGCCTATAGTTGTATGACGTTTAAATGAACAGAATATAAGAAGCTGTAAAAATTACAATGAGCTGTAGATACAATACTGATAACGTTCACAACTGTATAACCAATAAAGCTATAGTGGACTGGTAAAGGTCATATTGACTAAAATGAATCGAGTAGATACATAGACACATATGCAACAATTTTCCACATTAAATGGGATTAGCCAACTTAGCCACGACGGCCACAGTTTGGGGTAGAAAAAATTCAAGAACTTTTCAAAGACTTCTCAAGCACTTCCAAGTACTGGTACCTTTTCCAGACTGATTCCCATGATACTCAGCACATTACCAGTATATTAAAAGGTTTCTGGCATCACCTTTACATTGTGGTCACATGATTTTGAACAACCAAAATTCAAAGATTTTCAAGACTCTATGTCATCGAATTCCAAAACTTTCAAGACCAAATGCAATTTTCAAGAATTTTCCAGTGCTTGGAAAAAAAACAAAAAAATGCAAATAACTTTCTCTAGAACCCTGGTTAGCCGAACGAACGGGATAGATTTGATAAACTGCAGCTCCAAATCCAGGCTTATGGTAAGCAAAATGAAGTAATCTCACATCTCTCCAGCACTGTGAAATTCATAAAAAGCATTTCCCGTACACTCTGCAAATTGCTAACTTGCTGCGGTTACTATGCAGAGCAATGAACCAAAAAATGCATACCGTAACGCAAACAACCATAGCACTGGACATGAAGCATCATCTTAAAATAAACTTGACATTTAAACCATTTTCTGTGACATGCTTCTCCCCTGTCAACTGTCTGACTTTTGGTAAATTCCTCCATTTTCCAAGTCCATGAACATTTTTAAATTTTTCAAAATTTTCCAAGCAACTAGTCACACTGCATAAATCTGACAAGGCATTAAGAGAACAGAATGATGAGCATGTTACATCAAATGACCCTTGTCTAGACTATATAGCGGAGAAGAAGACTTTGGAAATTCCCAATGCGAGTTTTTCATGGGCCGGATTCCCACGCTATCAGCCAATCAACAGCGACCAAGCACCAAACACAAAACTAATGACCATGCACAAACAACTACTACAAATAAATTGTTCGCTAAAATAGTCCAAACAAAAAACAAAACAAAGACAGAAAATTAGAAAACGGAATATTAACAGACAATCACAGGGAAGTCTGTAGTAATATGTCTAATAATACATTAGCACATTTCACATACTGCCAAATGCCACAAAATGGGTGCCCGCCACCGACACGCTGATAGTAAATATGTAAGTAAGCTGAAAACCGACGACAGTCATAGATGATCATCGTATGAAGTTATTTCCGAGTGTCACTGGCATAGAATGTATCGATCGTGTTCTGATACATCTTGAGAACTACGCCTCGCCGTAACTTCATTGTCGGACCTGCTCGATACAATACAATAAAATACAATGGAGAATTTGCATTCAAAAACTGACAAACAAACTGTCAGTTTAATCTAGCACATAAACTAAGAAGAACTGAAACGTATGAAAAAATGAAAAGAGAGATACTGAGAAAAGAAATAGTGTTAAATGTAACAATGACAAAATTCAAAAAATGACTGAAGTAAAGACAACTAAAATAAGAAAAAAATGAAAAGGTAAGAAATAAAGAATAATAATGAAAACTAAAACTCTGAAAAAACTGAAAAGAGTAAACATAAAAACCGTGAGCAGGTCACGATCAAAGCAGCGTAATACTACTGCTGACTGTTCGTTTTTGTACTGCGGTAGTTAAAGACGCCAGGAAAAGTAATGGTTAAAAACTACCACACACAACATGAGCATTAAAAGAGGACCAACAACTGCAACGAAACAGAAAGATAAGTTTGCGTTCCTCGTGGAAATGGCCAAAATTCTATAGTTAAGTCCAACAAAGAAGTCGCATGGCAGCATGGACCACTTCGACTTTTCGAGCATGGCAGGCAAAGACTCATCAACAGACCAGCGAGGTATTGGAGAACATGCCAAAACATCTAATTGCCATGGTTCCTACTATTCTGCAGAATTCATTTTCCCTGACTTTTCCCTGACTTTCCAGGAAAAAATTACTCGTTTTCCCTGACTAATTTGTTCATGCAAAATACCGATGTTGGTTTTCAATCGTTTGCAATCGCACTAGAAACAAGGGCGGCGAAACAATTTTTTTTAAAAAGTGGAGACACAAATAATCTGCGAGCGAAGCTGTACTCAGTCGATGTAAAACGGTTCAAACTTTTTTCTGCATCTTTGTTAACTTTGGCACCCTGGTACTTTGATTTTCCCCGACTTTCCCTGACCATCTCATTTTTCCCTGACTTTGGAATGTAAAATTCCCTAACTTTTTCTGATTTTTCCCCGACTTCCCCTCACTGTAGGAACCACGAACTGCTTTCGATCAAAAGCAGTGCCACAAATTTAATACTGTGGGTGCAAATAATCCGCAAGCAAAGCAAGCAGCAAAATTTTTTTACCCACTTTTTGTCAAGTGAGAATAGAACAGATTTCCCCAACTTTTTCCTGACCACTTTAAAATTCCGACTTTTCCAGGTTTTCCACGTGAGTGGTCACACCATACAACAACCACTACAACAACAACTACTATATGGTGATTATGGTCCATACCAAGTTCTCCGCCAGCAACAGAGAAGTCTCGTGGCAGAATGGACCACTTCTGAATGTGCTGTGCATGTGAGATAGCATTCTCATTCACTCTGTTAATACTTTGTTGTACAGCGCTCAGAACCACAGGGTCGTCGCGGGCTTCAGACAGTCTTGTCGCTCTACTGCCGATACGCTGACACCATGTGACAGAGGCTGGCGACAAGGTGTCAGTCGGCAGCGATTTGCCATCCATCTCAGTCTGTTACATCATCAACAACAACAACAACTAGTAAACACCAATGATTGCAATCCCAAGATTAAATTTTCCAAAGATGTGTAATCCAGAGATCCCATTTTCAAGATTAGGCTTACCGACCCGACTGGTCGTTATTTGAGCATTGCAAATAGACTTCATTCCCAGGATGCAGTAGGCCGCTATGAAAGTATTTCTGAACTGTTACTGTGACTGTCTAAATACAAATTGCAGTGCACAGCAAAAGATAGGACTCTTGCATGCATAGAATATTTTATTTGTTAGACAGCTAGAATTGTTATTTGCGTCACCTGGTACTCAAAAGAACGCAATTTTAATGAATTTTTGCAATTATGAAATCCCCAGATTGGGATGCTAACAATCCTGGAATTCAGGACTGGTGAAAACGGCCAGGATCCCTGGATTGCAATCAATAGCAACAACAACAACAACAACAAGAAGTAAACACTACTCCAACAACAATCAAGTAGTAGTAGTCGTACTGTCATAATAGTAGCACAATGTAAAGGTCTGCAATAGCGAGGGGCCACCATATTGTTGGTTGGCAGTGACTTACCATGCATCTCAGTCAGCTACAACAACAACAATAACAACACGTAGAGACCACATCAACAATAGAACAAGTAGTAGTAGTTGCACTGTCGTAGTAATAGCAGCAGATGACAACCTAGCAGGTAACCTAGCAGGTAAATGCTACAGCAAAGGTTTGCCACAGTGACGGGCTGCCATAGCAAAGAGAGCTTAAGCTACCATAAACTACCAATTCTAACATTATATTCTACAGGTGGCGCTAGTGTTAGTGTTACTACTAATGGTTTAGGATTAGGGTAAGGTTTACATTAAGGTTAGAGTTAGAATGCCATGAATTAATGTACACCCTAACTAAGCCTGAAACTTGGTTATGTATCTGAACAGAGGGACAAGATCGATCTAACACAAGGTGTCATTCGATGACAGAAATCACAGAGCAGCATGGTAGTGCTGACACTGTTGTAAGGGCGATGTATGTTAAGTATAGGAAATGGCGTTTGGGTGGTGGGGTCCCGTAACTCCAAAACCCCTTAAGCAATTTCCAAAATAAACTCGGCATCGGTGATCACATCGCCCACCTGACACCACATGCAAAATTTGGTTACAATCAGTTCAAAGAGGGCATGGATGCACATGCGTGAAATTCGCTGTTAGGCATCCTTTTTTTCTTGCGTATGGCTACAGACCAGCCCATTGGACCGACTGACGCCGCTAATGGCTCAAATGAAGCGTCCTGACGCCAAATACATTCCTTATATGTTTTCGATTAAAATTTTAAAAATTTTATGCCCCAATTTTTTAAAATTTGCATTACGGCCTATGGGGACTTCAAAGCGGTATAACTCAGTCCCCATAAAAGATAATTGCACACTGTTTTCACCTACCCTCCTATTTTCAGGGTTGGGCAATCTAATGGTGTCATAGTAACCATTCAAAAGTTGAAAATTTTGCATTACAGCCAATGGAGATTTCCCAGCGATATAACTCGGTCCCCGTAAAAGATAACCGTGTGCTGTTTTCACCTACCCCCTACTTTTGGGCCTAGGCTATCCAATGGTGTCATTAAAATTTTTCCCCTGATGACCCCTGTTGCCATGGCAACCAAACATTCTTATTCCAAGACAAAATTGGCTGCAGCACATTTTACAAAGCTATGTAAGAGCGATATGAGTCAACACTCGAACTGTTAAGCAGGGTGTGCCAATGTGACAGATGATAGACCACACTATGGAAAAATGTGTAGGAATAGGTGGAATTGCTTGCACCGCACGAACGACTCCACCTAAAAATCCACTAGTGCCCAAAAGCAAAAAAAATACAGACTGACAGCGAATGGATAACACTGACCTTCAACGTGATGAGCATAGAGAGAAATTTTCGTTGATCGCCGATGAGCATACAGTTACTGACACAGGGCAACTGTTCACGCACCGCATCCTCTATCAGTACTGGAGACACATTCTCTCCACCAGCGGTGATTATCAGCTCTGCAATATAAAGTCAAGTTTCCTATGCCTTCAAGCTTCCGCAAAATAAATAAAAACAAATACACGCTAAGAAATTTATGCCCTAAGTGAAGCCTAAATTCCATTACGCCAAACTGTCATGGGGAAGTCTCGAACGCGAACCATGGGAAAGTTTCGGACTTTCTCGCAACCAAACAATTGCAACAAAGTACGCAACAAACCCATTTGTGTTGCTCCATTGGAAGCAAGCACAAAAACATGACAAACAAGACTATACACAGCCGCTGGTCAGTGACCAATCATGCACTAGCTAGATATGACATCATTATTCACTCTATTCATTGAAATTCGTTCATATGTTATCCAGTCTTGAGGTTTTCCTAAGCCTTGTTTTTAAAAGTGTGTCCAAGTATATTAAGTAATTCAAATTCATCAACTTTGACTGAAGTCACACTTATGCACATGAGAATGCAGAATCATTATTGTACTTCTGTCATTTTTTGTACTGTTATTAATTCAAACACCTGATTCTAATGATAAATGACAAATGATTCGCACAGGCTTTTTAGTAATTCTTTTTTCACTCTATTAAATTTGAACATTTAGAAAGTTATATATTTTTAGCCATGCGAATTATTAGAAAAAATATGGTAATAACTTTTAATAGTAGAAGCATGATGATGGTAGTAGTACCTTTAATACGGCCGGTGATAAATAGAAAGCCGTCGTCATCTTTCTTGCCAATGTCACCCGACCTCAAACTCAAGTCCATATCAAACACCTCAAGAGTCTTGTCCTTCATGTTTAGGTACCCCATGAAGATGTTACGACCGTTCATACGAACCTAAACAATCAAAATTGCACTAGACCATAAAGCCCTGTGCAAGGCTAAAGATGTTCATAGTAGTGGCCATGGCATGCTGCAATATTTATAGCAATGACGTCAGCGTTGACCAATGGTTATCAGCTTAGCTAGCTCTGCCGAGCAGCAGCTGTTAGCACCATGTTCTTCTCTCACAATCCAAAAATCCGGAACTGTGGCATTGACCTTTGACCTTGAAATTCAATACGGTTCTTAAAAAGTTGTTGAGGTATATGTTCGTGCAAAATTTCATCAAGCTAAGTGCAGCACTTCATGATTTATCATCTTGACAGAGAAACAAACAAACAAACAAGAGGGTGCGGCCGTTGAGGGGCCGCTCGCTATGGGGCCATCCTTGCAGTTGAGTACGTGCGTGCTGTTTTGGGGCTTTCTAAGTCTGTTTGTTCCTGCGGTAGAGGGCATGAAACCGAGGTCTAGTTTAATCAGTAGTCAGGCGAATGCGATACTTAGTCGGACGGACAGACGGACGGAACGGCCGTTGCCATGGCAACGAGGTCACCCGGTGCAAGGCGGCAAGGGATTCTTACGCCACCTGCCAAATATCAAGTTGATCGGACAACAGGCAGCGAAGTTAAGGGGATTTTTCGCCAACAACGCAATTAGCCACCGTGACCTTGACCTCTGACCCCTTGACCTTGAAATTGGTCCACGGGGTGCTGATGTCCCAGGGACCCTTCCTACCAAGTTTGGTATTCGTAGGCCTTTTCGTTTTCCCTCCAGGTGGAGGCACGGGACAGACAGACAGACAGACGGACAGGATCAACACATGATGGGGCCTCCTTCTAGGAAGGATGGCCCCATAAAAAATAAAAAAAACTTCAAGATGACGCTGAAAACATACTTGAAAACATACGCTGAAACATCTTCATCGTGGACAGTAATAATACACAACACTTACATAACTAGAAGGCGCTCGTGAGAGTGTATATCTCCGCCAAGTATTAGTACTACTACACCTACAACTACAACTACACCCTACAACAATAAAGGGGAGGGAAAAGGAAGAGCCGCTACGCGGTGGGAGAAAGGGAGGGAAAAGTAACAGCCGGCTAAGCAGCTGTTGGTGCAATGACGTCATTGCTATTATGAGTCATAATGTACATTGAAATGTGGAGATGATGATGAGACATCGTGTACACGGAACAACAGACAGAAAGACAGAACGACCAATTAATCTCCTCCAATGTTCACTTCGTTCACCTTGGCAGAGATAACCATGCATACTCTTCTGTTAACACATAAGTGCTGTAAGAGAAAAATTGTAATACATATTCAACTACGCTATGAATATGTTATGACGGTCCTACATCCAGTTCACATACCATATATGCATTGCACATTGGTAAACACACAGAACTAGATCTGTCTCACAATTATTTTAATCGTATATAACACACAATGCATGTATTAACCGAATGAACATATGAAATGTATTAATCTACAACTAAAACCGAGTTTTCCTGGTTGTTAGTCCACGGGCGTGAAACGACCTGATGGATGACGTGACGTCTGCCAAGTCATTATCTAGCTTCAGTCAGCGACTCAAAACTTACCTACCTGTTCATGAAATCCTTTTACTGACTTTTTCCTAGAACGACTCCATCTATATCTTATCTTCAGTGGACCTAGAAGAGTCTGTATTACTCACACCACCTTTAAAATCTCGGATTGACTAACATACAACAAATTGGGAAAAATAAGTAAACAACAACAGCAATGCATTACTGACCTCTCCGTTGCCATCCTCATCTGGGTCTGCAATATTAGTCTGACAGCCAACAATCTCTCTTCCGGCACTCACCGTTCGATATTTCCACGGAAATGACATCGTGTGTGGACCTAGACAGCATTTAGCAACGGCATTCAACTAGCAATCATCAGACAATAACTACTGTTATTATTGTAATTTATCTAATGGTAATGATAATCTCTCCCAAAACTAGCAATAATAGTATAATTACTATTATAATTGCTGAATAATAAAAATAATTATTGCATTATGATGCAGCCATCTTAACAGGCCATATTATGAATCTTATCCACCAATCCGTGTGTCTGCCTGATCTCTCATAAAAATCACACCCAAAAACAATAATTATAAGTAAAAAAGTAAAGAAAAGCAATGTTTGGTTTGACGACAATTGCAAATAATATCAGAAACTTTGTTCACGAATGTAAGAGAAGAAAAAATTGATGTTAGGAAAGTTATCAAGGTGTTGACAAATGACTATTACCAAGGCCAAGACCTCAGAAACTCTGAAATCAATCGACATACTGAAACTACACAATTTGTTTATTATTATTCTTATTTCTTATACACTTGTTAGTGAAGGTTTCCAGGGGTTAAAAACAAAAGCAAAATGCTGGAGTGGCACTGGTCCAATTCGGTGGGAACTGTAAAGGTTCCTTTGAAGGCTACTGAACTGTAGCGCTGGATTGCTAGTGAGACTCACTGAAATAAATATTATTATTACTATTTTTCTAAACCCTCAGTATTCAATTCCTAAGGGTAAAAAACTAGGCCTAAGTGAAGCAAGTGACTGCCGTGGCGAACCAGTCGGACGGAAAAGTGCTTTTATGTTTTTTTTTCTAAAGTCCACTGAAGACCAGCTAACCGGTGGTCTCGCTCATGCCATAGATTTCCATGAGTGGCAGGTTGAGACTCATAAAGAAGTCGAGCGTATCCTTCATAATTGGTGCCGCAGCAGTCAGACACATGCGAACTCGGTCAAAGCCGAGGGCCGACCTCACCGATCGGAAGACCAGCCAGTCAGCCAACGTCCAGCCATACGGCACTGTGCCACTGTAACATTTCAGTCAATCATTCAATCAATAAACCTAACACAAGGTCCTTAAGGACCAAGCAGCTCGACTCTGAAGACAGCTCGAGCATAAGAAATCATGGCCTTGGCCTTAGAAATGCTGGCCTTGAACCCACCCTGCATAAGACACAGGTCAAAGCCAAAAGCTGACAACAGCCATACAGCAAGAATACCACAAATACTGTTGTCCGAGTGACATTAAGAGAATTCCGCCTGCAAGCATTCTCCGAAAGTTTTGCCCATCACAACCTAGTGTTACCCCGGTGCAGAAAACAAGTAAATCATTGATATGTCATACAGTGGGCGACTTCACTATTTGACTTAGACTTTAGCTGAGCCTTTTCGCTGAGTGAAAGCTAAAGCTGAACGCTAAAGTCTGTACTTGGACCACAGTTCAACTAAACTTTGGTCTAAGTCTACTGACTTAGACCAAAACGATTAAAATGGCGGAAAAACACGTAAATCTAACAGGAAATAAATCAACCATTTACACCTGGACTTGCTTATTTAATTGTGCCGCGCACGCAAATAACGTAATTACGTAACATCTGACGTCGCTGCATATTCATTACGGCGTTTATTACTTTATTTTTGGTACCAGACTGCTTTAATTTACTAAACTATCCATACACACAGAACTGTAAATAGTCGCCATGTTTCCACTCAGCTAAAGTCAAAAGATGAAGTGGATTCAGGCTCAGCGAAAGTTAAGCCCTAACGGCTAAAGCTATCTCTTCCATGCAAATCGAACCGACTTTAGCCAGGTTAGTTCGGCTCAACTTTGGTCTAAGTAAATACTTTTGGACTCAGTGAATCGCTGAGACTTTCGCTGAGTCCAAACTTCGGTCTTAGTAGGTAAGTTTAAGCTCAGCGAAAGTCTAAGTCAAAAAGTGAAGTCGCCCAGTGTATCGTACAGACAGAATCAAAGCATGCTGGTAAGCAAGTGCTAGGCAGTAAGACTTCTAACAAATGGAGATGATGCATCTTTTGTTGACATCTGAATGTGGAAAGCAAATGCATATGACATAAAAATAGTGGAAAATCCAAATTTTAGGAGAAAAGACACACCAAGGAATACTGAACAACTAAGTAAGTAAGCCAGCGGAACAAAAGCTGAAATTAACCGCATTTATAACAGAAGTAGGGTCATATTGTCCAATGCACTTGGCCCACTGAGCAATTCAGCACTTGCAAGCCTGCATTTGACCCACAAAGACCAATGTCTCTCAAAAATCTACTACTACAAATACTACTACAACTAGTGAAAACCCGTTCATGAGAGACATGTTGCCCTGTAGTCCAATGTATTTGGCCCACTGAGCAATCCAACGTTTGTAGAACCACTGAGTCCTGCCCACTGACACCATTGTCTCCTGAATCTTTTCCCAGACACGAGGTACACCAAGGAAAGCCGTCGGTTTCACTTCCTTCAATGTCTTTACCAACGATCCCTGCAAAAACAACAAAAATAACAACAACAGTAGTAGTAGTAGTAGTTGTGGTAGTAACAGCCATAGTGTTGTAGTCGCAGTGTCGTCGTAGTAGTAGTCATAGTAGTAGTAGTAGTAGTAGTAGTAGCAGTAGTCGTAGTAGTAGTCGTAGTAGTAGTCATAGTCGTAGTCCTAGTCCTAGTCGTAGTCCCAGTCCCAGGGGGTCCCAGTCCCGGTCCCAGTCCCAGTCCCAGTCCCAGCAGCAGCAGCAGTAGTCATCATAGTAGTAACAGCCATAGTGTTGTAGTCGCAGTGTCGTCGTAGTAGTAGTCATAGTAGTAGTAGTAGTATAGTAATAGTTGTTGTTGTTGTTGTAGCTGTAGTGTAGTAGTACCATAATATTAACAGTACTTAGTAGTAGTAGTTGTTGTTGCAACAACAACAGCAACAACAATACAAGTATAGCTACTAGACTGTCAAGCCTTGTACAAGGCTAAGCCTGTCCGCAGTAGCCACTGTGCCATGCTGCGATATTAATAACAATGAATGTGGTCGCTGTAGTCTTTCGAGAACCGAAGCAAAAGTGATGATGATGATGCAGCAAACAAACTGACACCTGTGTCGTCAAAACTGACAAAGTGCAAACTGCGAAACAAATGTACTATACAGGTACAAATCTTGACTACATGTCCTATGTGAAATAAGCACCCTACGTTGTTGTCTACTGCAGTTTACAATCAACTGGTTATGTGCAGATAAGTGACGCTAATGTTTTCTTTAGTCCAAAATCTTAGTCGAGTTGTAATCGATTAAAAGAATTTCTACTGGATTAATTTCTTCAACAGTTGAGCAATTAATTAATGGTTAATTTCTGCAGCCATAGAATTTAGATATTCTGTATTTATTTGTGTTGCATATTACCTTGAGGGCATCCGGTTGTGCAAAGTAGACTGTGACGGCGTACATAAGTGGAAGAAAAATATCAAGAATTTGAGCTGCGATGTGACTCAGGGGCAGATAACTGATGAACACTTCAGCTGTCTCTGTGAGTTCACCCAGCTTGCCGCCATTACGCGCCGTCCATATCAACTACAAAATACACAACAACTACTACAACAATTACTACTACATGTGCACTCATCATCGTACAAATATCTATGTTTGGTAACACTACTGTCGGATTCCACTTTGACTATGCTGCCAACTGAAGCAGTTTGACTGCAATTTGCAATGCAAGTATTTGGGATGCAGTGAGTAACCCTGTTTGAAGAAATGGGGTTAAAGGTCCAAATCGGTACCAAAGAGTAGCTGTCCAGCAACACTATTAACTTGTTCAGACAGTTTTCTAGTAAGATGTACACATTAGCCACAATATGCGATTATGCGTTACAAATGACAGATAGACAGACAGTTGTGTCCATGACGTTATACCATAAGCACGACTGTTAGTATGGCTGGCTAAAAATGAACAAAACCATTATTAAATAATAAAACAAAATCATTAGACAAGCATGTAAGTTTAAGTACTTACATTATCATGACTCAACATGACACCTTTTGGATCTCCAGTCGTGCCCGACTGCAACATTAAAATACAACCAAAATAACAAACACCTTCATTACTTCAGTGTATTTGACCCACTGAGCTACAGTACTTGTACAAGTTTTAAAAACTGCAATCAGCAGCTGTATAAAAGTTTGACATAATGGGCCCTAAACCTAAACCCTAGTAGCACCGTTTGTTTACAAATACAACCAGAATGAAATCTGGCACGATAATAAGTAAGTAAGACAATGCTCGGTATCAACAATGCAAGCAAATGGGGGTGCAGTTATTACGCCCATTTGGGGAAATAGCAGGTCATAGGGGGTCCAACTTGGTACCACATGGAGGGTAGCTGCCAGGCAACCCAATCTGCATGGTTACACTAATTTTCATAGCATAACTAGATAATCATGCATAACTTCTGCCAGATTATCACAAGAGCCCACAGTTTTCCGCGGGTCATGGAATTTCGAGTCAAGCCACGGAATTTGCCTTTTTCCACGGAATTTTGATATTTTTGCGTAATTTCACGAAGTTTTGCAGAAAGTGAGAAATGACCGATGATCAGTATGATCGTCGGCTTCACAACGTAACTAAATAGACTAAACTAAACTGCCTAAAACTGTGAGCCCTACTAATAGCCATCGCAATACAGCACACAATAATAAACGAACACAATTCAACTCAAAAGACTGCACTTTTGGAAAGAAAAAAGATAGATAATTTTCTTTGAATGTTGCTAGCATAAGTAAGCACAACGCCAGCCCTCAATAACTGAAGTTTATGCATAGAATAGAGCTCAGTTTATTTACAAACAGATGGCCACGGTAAGCCGCGGAATTTAAACAATTTTGTTACAGTGAGCCGCAGAATTTTGCTAACTGTCCCACGGAATTTAGCAAAAATTTGCCGTGAAAAACTGTGGGCCCTAATTATCACATTTCAAAAGCAAAATTCATCGGTTACATTCCGGAACTTGTTTAACAAAATTAATGCAAATGGAACCTTGTTACAAAATGACTGCAAACAACTTAACAGAAAAACAGAAAAACTGTATAGATTTGCATCGGCTTTGTAAGCAAATGCATACAAAAATAACGTCACAGTTTAAGGCAGCAGAAATTGGCAAAAACTTGTTCCTGTTGCACAGGTTTAAACCACTTTTGGCAGAAACCAGTCAATGCTGACCACCACTACTAGTACAACGTACCGTGTAAATGAGAGTGCAGCATTTGTTAGGTGCCAGCTGAGAGATGCAATGTTCCAGAACTTCGTCAGGTACCTGAGCTCCAAGATCCATAAACTCTTGCCACTGCACCCAGCACACACCACAGACAAGCCAGAAATAGACCAGAGAGCAAAATATACACATTAACCAGAAATGTCCAGACTATTGACGTGTTCGTCTGCAAACATAAGTCTGTAGTGGCATGGCATAGTGGTAACACATTTCATCCGATCAATGAAGTCACTCTACGCTAGACCGAGTTAGTATTTGGATGGGTGACTGCCTGTGGGCAAGTAAACCATCTCACTATGTAACCAGCCACCTAGGTAAACTCAGCCTTCTATCCATCTGGGGTAAGTAAATCGAGTACCAGCTTCTCTGAGTAGGGTTAATGAGGAGATCAGATGTGCTGGGTGGCACTTAACACTGTGTGATCCTATATGGCAGGTGAGGCTCCATAGCTCTGTGAGGGGTTTAATCTCCTCAAGACCAATACACCACCTTTACCTTGCTGCTGCTGCTGCTGCTGCTACTGCTACTACTACTGCTAATACTGCTACTACTGCTACTACTACTGCTACTACTACTACTGTTACTGCCACTGCTACTGCTGCTGCTGCTACTGCTGCTACTACTACTACTGCTAGTGCTACTGCTACTGCCACTGCTACTACTGCTACTACTACTACTGCTACTGCTAGTGCTACTGCTGCTGCTACTACTGCTACTGCCAATGCTACTGCTACTGCCAATGCTACTACTGCTACTGCAACTACTGCTGCTACTAGTGCTACTACTGCCACTGCGACTGCTACTGCCACCGCCACCGCGACCGCTGCTGCTGCCACTGCCACCGCTGCTACTGCCAATGCTACCACTGCTACTGCCACTACTGCTGCTGCTGCTGCCACTGCCACCGCTGCTGCCACTGCTGCTGCTGCTGCCACCGCTGCGGCTGCTGCTGCTGCTGCCGCTGCGGCTGCTGTCGCCGCTGCTACAACTGCTACTACGACTACAGCTACTACTACTGCTACTGCCACTGACACTGCTACTACTACTACTAATACTACTGCTACTGCTACTGCTGCTGCTACTACTGCTACTACCACTGCTGCTACTACTGCTACTGCTACTACCACTGCTACTACTACTACTAATACTACTGCTACTGCTACTGCTGCTGCTACTACTGCTACTACTACTGCTACTGCCACTCCTACTCCTACTGCTACTGCTACTACTGCAACTGCTACTACTACTACTACTACTTCTGCTGCTACTACTACTGCAACTGCTACTACTGCTGCTGCTACTGCTACTGCTACTCCTACCGCTACTACTACTGCTACTACTACCTCTACTACTCCTACTACTACTACTACACACCGTGTAGACATTGTCATATCTCTGCTGCAGTGGCTCATTATACTGGACAATGGCTCGTAGTTGTGGCAGCCTGTCGCGGACTTTGAGAATCTTTTGAAGCTGTTTGTCCGAGTCCACGACAATCACGTTACACTCGGCGCTGTGGGCAATATACCAGCACGCCTCCGGCGAGTTAGTTGTGTATATGCCAGTCGCCAGACCGCTGTACACAGAGGCAGATGTCTAAAAGCATGTTCAGCCTTTTTCAGGCAAACAGGGCCACCACGGGACTGCAGTGCAACATTCACTGGCCTGTTCTCCTGTGGTTGGTTAGTGAGTTGGTTAATTAGTTCACAAATTTAAAGGCATCCTTTCCACTCAACAAATGCTGCAGCTATTGTCCAAACAGATTAGTCTTGAGTCGGTTACAGAAGACAGTGAGTGACAGTAATGGGTCACGAATGGATGCTGGTAGACTGTTAAATCTGGCATCGTCATCTGGCACTCCTTTGAGATGTATTATTGTTTTAATGCACACTGTACACTAATTGCCCAGGTGGCAGAACCGATGCTGCTGCATGTTATGTGGACCTTGCTCAAATTAGATGTTATGCTAGACGAGCCAACAGCCGTAAAACAAAAACTTTTTAGAAGGGTACTCCTCTTTCATGCCCTCGTTCCATGGGAACTCCCTCACCCAGGGGCTCAAAATTTTGTCACAAAAAAGGAGTCCTTGAGGCAACTCACAGTGAAGATTTCTTGATCCTAGCTTGCACCATTTTTTGATAGGGCTGCAGAGTGTGATACACAGACAGACGAACGGACGAATGGATTGGACGCCTAGGCCATGGCTAAGATGCACGAAGCAGTCTGCTGTCGCATATATAAATGTACCATGTGGTAGCAAATAGTGACAAACCCAGAAAAAATTGCTCCAAGATCAGAGACGAACCACTCTGGTGAATTAAAGCCAATAATTCCAATACCGTGGTATCTCTCCAGACCAAGCTGCAGACACAGACACAACAGTCATTTCATTATTATAATAATGATTAAAAGTGCAAGATCAAGATATTGACAGATAAAAAGTAAACTTTTCGTAACTGTGGTGGCAAAACTTTTGCTACTGCTGCTGTCACTACCACTACTATACGCATTTTACGGACGCTTAACACTTAAGTGAACGATTCCCAAAAATGACTCAAAGAACAATTGCAAGCATTACCCGTTACTGTTATACATGTACATTATATTTTTGGAACCCGCAAATGACATGGTCGTTTTGGTCGAAAAACTCAAAACACTGAGGAGAGCAACCCGAAACACAGACGATGCTGGGTAAAGGTACAAAACACCAGTTAACAGCATTTGTGAAAACAAGAAGCCCAGCTGTCGCTAGGGTAAGCCGACCATATTGCCGGCATTTGAAGGCCTGCAAATTTAAACACAATTTCTTATTCATTTGCATAACTTGTGATGGTGAAGGTAAAATTCCGGCCACACCCTTAAGATATAACTAGCAAGCAACTCATGTAAAGTATATGGGTGTAGTTAGTACCTTGGTTTGGGGAATGGGCTAGGTTGTAAAGATCGGGCGAACCTATTTGCTTTCTGGTAAGATGTACCATTTAGCAATCAATACAGACAGACAACAGGCAAACAGCAGACAGACTGCTTGTGCCATTGATGCAACCATAATTAAAGTTGGCCAAATAATGTGAGAGCAGCACCTTAATGAATGCCTTTGCTGCTGTTTGGACCATGTGATAGTATTCTTTGAACGTGATTCCGTGCCACTTGCCTTCTGCTTTGTACGCTGTTAACAAATAAACAACAAACTAGCGGTGATTAGAGATCTAAAAACTCGACTGAGAATAATGCTGCTGCCATCTGGTCTGGCGAAACCATGGATTTAGAACCAGACAAACAAACAAATAAGACAGAAAAAGCAAACAAACAGAAAACATAAGTTAACACTCACATAACCTTCTCCAGCAGAGACAACAAGATCAATAATGCAGAGCTGATAACTATTAAAATTTAATTTTTTAAAGGTTACCTTTACAAGAAGTTAAGCATTAATTAAACATTACTTTCCATCAAAAACTAACAGTTGTAACTGAAAAGGAAGACTGGAAGATGCATCTTCTTGTTTAGCAGACGTTTCAGTTATTAAGCAATAAGATGCACTGGGACACATATATTGACTGATTTTTACATGATTTTTTAGACATGTGTCTTGTAGACAGAATAAAATGATGACTTTAACTAGAAAAAACAGCTGATTGCAATGCTTCTCGGGAGTTGACTTTAGGCAAAATTTTGCAGATTAAAATCATTATTATCTTGAAATTTTTCCAACAATTAATCGTGTGATTAACAGCTAGCAATTTCTATAGCTCGAAAACTAAATTGGCAAGATATTTACCAAGAGCAGTGTGGTCGGGAAATCGAGCTAGTGTCTGTTGGAATGCCGTGACCACTGAGACCGGGGTCTGGGACTGAGGTCCGCTGTCTGTTGTACGTAGCTTCACTGCATCCTTGCGATTCCACATGATATAGCTGCTAGCTGGCACCAACACATCAGGTCCTAAGCACACGCAAAGAAACAGTGTGCAAAATTTCAAAGTTTCAAAGTCAATGCAGTGGGCCTTATTGTGTTAAACTAAGATTTTTTTAAAAAGTCTGGTTTGATTTGTTTTTAGATTTTCTGTTATTGGTGTTATTTAAATGAGCATTAATAAATAATATCTAGTGTTAAGTGCATCAAAGAAATATTTTAAAATATGCAAATTTGCAGGCTAAAAGTTTTAAGAACTCAGCAAAAATAGTTTTGAATTATTTTCTGGTTGATTCTGTTATAATCACTGATAAATGTAACAAATCAGTATAATAAGTAATCAATTTATGTCAGCTATGCAAGTAAAAGATGACAAAAATGACACCTTTGCCAATTGCTGATGGTGACGATGGTGCGGTTACTCCGTTGACATCTGGTGTCAGTTTAAAAGAAGATGTCTGACTGGAACCGTTGTTACAATTGTCATCCATGATGCTGCTGTCACAGTCATCCGACGAAGGACTGTTGGCTTCCGAAGTAGTTGTAATTCTGCAAAATGATCAATCGATAAAATTATGAATGAACAAGTATGCAAGCTGTCACATGGACAGAAAAACAATTGCAAACATTTAACGCAGCAGTGCTAAGGGAGGCTAATAAACCAGCTGTGGTTTGAAAAGCTAAACATACTATGGGTATATCAAAAGTTCACTTAGTGATGATTAAAGTGTTAAGGATTAAAAAAAACAAAGACGCAGCAGTGCTAAACTATGTAGGCAAGGTGAGTGAGCCAGATGACGATAATAGGGCTGCTCTCTCTCTCTGTCTGCATGAATGAACGAACAAAACATCTTTATTGTGTTGCATCCAATAGCTGAATTATAACATAAAAAATGTGCTTAGACTCAGAAAAACTTACATGCAATTAGGTGGCCCAAGTAAAAATTGTACAAACAATACGGCTGTGGCCTGACAACTGTGTACAATAAACTTGTTTACAATAAACAAACATATACATATATATGTACTCAAAGATGCACGTTATGTGACTCAACGTTCAAGTTAACACTCACCCACTGTCATTACAAGGACTAGACAGCTCATTGGAGACTTTTCCAAGTGCCACAGCTGAAGACGAATAGAAGACAGCGTCTTCCATGTTAACCTAAAACAACAACGAAATAGACACATTTAGCATCATATGAAAATCAAGTCACTCAATTTTGCACTTGCACCTATCATTAGGTCAAGCGTACTGAGCATACGTGCAACGTCACGAAATTTCTATAAGTGACTGTCGTCAACAACTAAGCAACTAACAACATTAAAGAACATATCTAGCATGTAATTTAAACTACGTTTATATCGGCTGAGAATTAATTACACGATTAAAACTGTTAACAGAAAAAGTAAACAAACTACGACAATTTTATCAACACACCACCAGGTGGTACTCGGTTGTCCTATTAGACAAGAATTGGTGATGCGCAAATTGGTAAGTAAAACGGTCTAGCCTAATTGCTACGTAGTACTTACTACCTGTGTCTCTTTGTCATATGTATTGTGGCCAAGCGGTAGGTTTTACTGAAAAACTTATTGCACGATTAGTTATTAGTTCGGCGTTGTGGCTCTTCGTGTGCGACATTTTAGCGAACCAGTACAAAGAAGAATTTTCTAATTTGGGATTAAAATAGAAAGGGCTCCCGGGTGGGGGAAATGTGCGTTTTTAACCGATAACTGGCCGTACCTCAAAACGGTGAGAGATAGGGCTATAGCTGTTGCTATTGATCACTAGTAAAAAGTCGCATAAGCCCTTTCAGGTGAGATAAAAATCATTCACTTTAACTGGATGACTAGAGGAGTATTGGACGCACTATTGTGGCAATGTGGCTAAACGATCGCATGCTGGCGGTACGTTCGGCCTACCAAAATTAACTGAGCTTTTTGTCAAATTTCAAGCGATCACTTAAATTATACCGTTACCGTCTGCACAAAGCTTGTTTCCAAAATCTTCAGCAGGCCAGCAAAAAGGCACGGTACATATTTGGTAAATGGATCGAAAAAAGCGCGGTGCCACGTACCATGGCCTTGAAGGTGGCCAGAATCGATCAGTATATAACTCGTGATGCAGCATTAGGCCTAAGTACACAATATAATAGCTGCATTGCTAAGCTAGTAAACGAACAGTCACTGTGCAGCTAGCACAGTGTTTTTCAACCGGGTTTCCGCGGAACCCAGGGTTCCGCGAGCATCTGCCAAGGGTTCCGCAGCTGGCCAGTAATGAATAAGCTAGCATGCAAAATCTTGCCAGACAATGTCGTAGAAATACTCACCATGAAATATTTTGTTCGAAATTGCGTTTCTCCGCGTTTATTTTTGCATAGACCAACTCTGTTAAATCATTTTTGCTGTTAGTAGTCTTGGCGTATTTGCATTTTTAGGAGCGTAGGCTTTCTATGCACGACATTGGGCTACTCAACTCCGA
>Ga0056128_1001334_pt1 | contig 27181 bp, 12 predicted proteins | sample WorMetLIZISLAND2_FD_71113 | JGI IMG/M metagenome (GOLD analysis project Ga0056128, IMG submission 71113) | Marine gutless worms symbiont microbial communities from Max Planck institute for Marine Microbiology, Germany - Olavius geniculatus... ... | reverse complement strand
GTTCAGGGGTTTTTGGTTGGCTGAGGGTCAAAGTTTGCACTTTCCCATATACTTTGAAGGTCGTCCTTACAACACTCACACTACCGTGTGAGTGTGATTCGAAGCGCGCGTGTGATGGCTGCAGGCAGAAACTTTTCATTCAAAATTGCTGCCAAACCGCTGCAGACATAGACATAGTCGCTATTGACAGCCCATAGGAACGCGTTATCGCCCTATTCAATAATACCATCGCCGATCTCTTACGTCGCACGGTTTAGCCAAAATACATGCGCTACAGACAGACGACCGACGGACAGACGACACATCGTACCCAAGGCTCGTCGACCTAATTATACGGTCGGCCAACAAAACCTAAATTGCAAGGTATCGCTAGACATACATGTGGGTCACGTCGTCGAGTGTCTTGGGTCGCGTGGGCCCCCAGACGGCTGCAGCTTCAGAAGACGGCGTCGGAACAGTGGCGCTGATGCGGATAATCGCTTTTGTTTATTCCAGACTACCGCAAGAACACAGGCGTAGCCAGGAATGTGAATTGAGGGCTTCGTCTTTTTTTTCTGTTTTTTCACTATTTTCTTTCCACCCTTTTCTTCTCTTTTTCTCTTTTTTTCTTTCTCTTATTTCCTCTCCATTCCTTCCCCTTTTTGCTCCCCCTTACAGAAGTAAGACCTCTAAATTCCATTAAGGGGTCTAGGGAAAAACTGCAAACTCCCCAGCGGGGTCTGTTTCGGAGCCGCAGCCGAAATCGACTTTAGTGCAATTACAGCCTCAAAATACGAGATCTTGTGGCAACAATTTTAATAATTATTTTTCCGAGTCCATAATATCTGTTTTAACAAAAAATGAGATTGGGGGCCGGGGCCCACACGCCACTGTACGCCAAAGGCTCGGACGGTCACGGACAGTGGACAAAATGCGCCCACCGGCGCTGCAGAGCTATCATTTTAATTTAGTTCATGCTAATTAACTGCTGTTACTTCGGAGATTGACAAGCGCTTCTGTAGTTCACGAGTTGAGGAAACAGCTCTATTTATACAGCAAGTATATACCCAGACATTTACCTTTTATCTCTTTCACATTTTTAAGGTCACAAAAACGACAAAAATCGCTGATAGACAAGAAAAAAGTATGACTATCAAGCAATGAATAAAGATGTTGCACAAGTTTGCAAACAGTTTAAAAATTTCATGATTGTAGCCCAGATGTTTTTTGCATCGCTTCTTTTTTCATTCACTTTTTCTCTCTTTTTGTACTTATCCTTTGCATCTTCTTTTTCTTTTCTAGCTATAGGGGATCTGCGGAAGCGCTGCAAGTTCCAAACGAAATCCTGCGCAAGCAAGCCTTGGTCGAAATTAGACGTATTTTTACGCATTTACAGCTCTCAGAACGAATTTTGTGGCCTCATATTTCAGTGGCTTACACGCTATATGAACGACGGTGTTTCATGACATCAACTTGTTTTCTTATTATGTAGCGAACAAAATTGTCAACATGTCAGAGACGAGGTTTTAACATTCAACTCATTCTTTGCTAAATAGGGCCGTGAAAAAAGACGTATAAACTAAGTTTTAAAAAACCGTTTGTACAAGCTTAGCTTTAGTGCACTGAGCTACTAAATACGTATATTTAAATCAGTGACTTCATTAAGACGAAAAGCAATAAAAGAAAGAAAAACTTTAGTTGGAACAGCGTACTACTAACTACTGACCTAAACACTGGAAGTACGATTTACACGGCTGACCCTGATTAACGACCTTTACAACAAAGGACTTGGTGTGGACTTGCAGCTTGATTAAGACGTTGAGTCACGAGGACAGTTTAATTCTTCGTCTTCCTATCACGGACCGCTAAAGTGACGGCTACTGTTGCGTCTCAAGGCTTTTCTGAGACAGCGGTGGCTAAAAGCGTGATCGCGAGTAGGCTTAAATAAAATACTTTACCGCATACAGCGTGCGACTGCTAAGCGTCAAATATGCAGGCCTAGGAATCAACGAAAACCCAAGAAAAATTACGCAACATTATTTCACAGCCGCGATTTTTAATATTATTTGGTTTTGCAGATTCTATTAGGCTCCGGTTAAGGTATTTTAGTGCATACGTTATTCCAACATCTAAACATGCATTCCTTTCCAGAATCAACTAGAAGTGATCAGATATTTAAAACCTTTGCAGAAAATAATGCTGCCATCTGGCGAATACCAAGAACTTAATGCAACAGTAATAACCAATTTACGCCTACGACGCAGCTCGACTTAACTCAACTGTTGATCTGAGTTGTGTCTCGTCGGCATCGTAGGTGTAAATTGGCTATAAATTGCTATCTCTTAATGGCAAAGAAATATTTTACCCTACATGGCATTAAGTTGCATGTGGCTGATATCTCACAAAAATAAATTCGAAACTTTGTCACTTCACTGCAGAAGTTTCAGTGACAGCGATTTCGCAAAAACAAATAATTATTCTTTTTCGTTGGCTTTTCGCGTTTTGGAGGATAGTTTTGATTAAAACCGTTCAATGTCGAACTCAAAAAAAGACCCGAAGGCGTTTTGCATTTTACGCAGACGACATTGCTTCGAGTCGCAAGTCGGTTTTTCGCAACTTGCAATGCAAACTTTAACGGGGAGTTTCCATCTCCAAAATTCTCCCCGTGGAGTGACCGTGGCCTTTGTCTAACATGCATACCACAGTGTTAAACCTATTTGGAGTCACGCAAGTTTCCCTGCCAAATAACATTTCACTTTGTCAAACGGCTTTAGCACAACGCACGAGTGTGACAGACAGACAGACGGACGGACAGAAAGACCACGCTATGGTGATATCTGTCGCAATAAACAGCATCGCCGATGCTGTATGCGATGCCGCCTAATATAATAACAAATCTTACATGTCACTATATACAGCCAGCGCCGTAATAATGCAGTTATCAAGTTAAATATTCGGAGAAAAGATGTCCCATTAGCGCACAACAAATGCCGGTTTATCTGATAACATTGTCGGCGAAATGCAGTCGGTGGGACAGCTTATACAATTTGGCGTGTCCAAATGCTGCATTGGTATTCTTATACGTACCGCAGCATTGCGGAATAGACTCGAAATGGCCTATGTTTAGATATTGAAATGAAATAAATACGAGTATATCGACACTAAATCTGCTAGATATGCGATGCGTGGAGATGACAGTTTTGAATACTGATCACTGATAGTCCATAAATATTGTTTCATCTGACAACGCGTAGCGCAAAAACAAACGAGACAAAAAGCCCAGCTGTCGATAGGATAGTCGACCGTACTAGTTGTCAATGACCTTCAAAGTCATCCGAGATCGATGATATTTATTTAATCTGAAAGGACGTATGCCAGTTCCTATTAATAATCAATAGTAACCTTGGCTTTGTAGGAAGTCGCCAGCACCCTATCCGATGGTATTATCGCCGATCTCCTACGACTTACCGTTTAGCTACAATACCGCAAGATTGGCGTACCAAAGCGCGTTATGACCCTTCAAGGTCATCCAATATCAATAATTTACATGTAATTTTAAAGCCAATGTGCGACTTTCTATTACTGATGGATAGCAACGTAGGCCTTGTCTCGTACCGTTTAGCCACAATACATCCGTGACAGACGACAGACAGACGACGACAGACGGACAGACATCAACCATGTCAATAGTTCGACCGTTACTTAAGTACAGTCCGCTAAAAACGCTCCAATTAAAACAGACAGCGTCTGCAACGTTACAACAGCGTAAGCCCTATGTCATGCTAGCAGTAAGCAATAACTTACAGATAAGTCGAGTTATCGGAATGGTTGCCGCACATAGGCTACCATGCATATAGAACAAACACCGTGTTTTATTTATATTAATTGCAGCGCGTTCCCGGAGTAATCGCAAATGTATTTCCATCACACCATCGCCAGCGTCGCTCGTTACAAACGCATAAAGGTTTATGTCGGCGATCAGTTCTTGGCGTCGAAGACGTCCATTTTCTTTGCCGGTGAATTGACCGGCGAATTCTACCAAGATCAGTAAAATAATGACCACTCATCAAGATCATCGATTAGAATCAGACATTCCATGCACCGCACCAATCAGCCACACTAAGTCCACCAATTTTAAAATAATCTCACCTTGCAGCCCGTTAGCTACTATTCATCTTTCGTCGTGCTAAGAATAGGAGGCTGAGTTAACCAAAATGGCCGCGGTAAAATTCGAAACGTCACATGCAAGCAAGTACCGACTTGTCTCAATGTGGGCGTAGCAGGGATACCAGGATGTGCGAAACAGATGTACAGGTGTTAGTTCAATTTCTTGTATACCGTCATCTCATTACTTTACCGCTGACCCCGGGGGAAAACTTTGCACCATGTCACACACAGTCTTTGTCTTCTGACATTTCTGTTGAGGCTACTGGGAACCGTAGTGTGTGGGAAATTTTCCTTTTCGCGTGTTTGTGTGTGATGGATGTCTTATCACGACTGACATGTCCTCCCTCCGCTCTGGTCATCACATTGCAGTCTGAAACCTAGCTTCTTTATACCGCGAACATATACAGTATAAACTTAATGTGTGTAGCCAATTATGTTTATGATTTGCGGGCTTCGTATTTGTAATCTAGTGAACAATAAGTCTGGTAACAAACCACTGTTAGGAAAAAACGCACTGACTATTGTTATGCCAGCAACGTGCAAATAGCCTGTAGACACCGATTGAAGGTTGCTTGTTATACCGCCGCAGAGACACGGCCATCATGGGCGCTCGTACATATCGGCTCAGGCAGTACAAAACGTCTGCCGACAAATAGCTGTCCCGGGTAGGACCGGATATTTATTCGATAACCGTATGAATAGCCGCTAGGATATATATCTTGTGCCGCAAAAAAATAAATTTTAGGTGCGGGCAGTCGGACAGACATAGACGGTAGGCTGCTTTTTAGGCAAAAGACAGAGGCTCAGAAATGCTACCCAGTTTTGACAGCAGACAGCTAGATCTAGACTAGCGCATACATGCAAATTGGTGATTTCATATTCGGTCAAATGTTGTACAATGCATTGGGCAGACAATAGACCTACTACTAAATGCGTGTATGGTAAAGGTCAAAGAACGTATAATGTAGCCTATCGAAACCTACTTGCTAAAACGCTGTTTGAACACAGCGCGTGACTTCACAATCTGGGAAGTCGCAGCTGATTGGCATGAACTAATGAACGATACCGCACAGCACACTATGCAGCCATCCATTGCCCGCGTCAATGAACAACTGGATGTGCGGTGTGCAGCTAGCAGACATGCCACCGCTCCGATCAACCATAGGTCTTTACATCAAAACCTATAAGCTAGTACTCATTTTTCATCCCGTTCAGGGTAGGAGGCTGAGTTGTCTTGAACACACAGTAGGTTAGCAGCTTGCTCAAAATTGCTTGCAAATGATCCGCGGTAAGAATCGAACTGCAGCATGAAAGTTACAAGTGTGATACTCTGACCATTGATACTATCCAATTCAATATAGGTCTACAGTCAATTTACACAGCGCATGCAAATGCACAAAAAGTTTCTAATGGGCTGTAGCGTCAACGTTAGTCGAAAACAAAGATAAAGTGTTTTAGTGGGCAGTGTTTAAAAGTGTCAGTAAAGAGAATCGGATATATAAGATAGTTCGACACTGCTACTAATCCACTTGCGTCTATACGTTGTAAGTGGCATGTTCGAAAACATAACTTACTCTTACTTACTTACTGAATGCCTCAGTGGAAGAAGAAAAAAGCTTCAGTTAACGAAAGAACAACGGCGCAGAATCACGCGATATTCTTGTTGTCACGACGTGTCTCTCGCCTGTACGATGAAAAACAACGTAGCCCATGGAGTCTTAACGTAGCTGCACGCATCCGTTGACAACCGATCTATTTTTGTTGAAGTCAAATCAAATCATTTATTTGCGAACAACAATTGTCGTACAAGAATAACACAAAATAGAATTCTCAATAAAGTTTTACTAGTTGTCTGCTGGCTGTCACAGAACTAATGGCCACTTACTTGACGCAAAAAAATGATCAGCATTATATCTCGTTTACACGAGCAAGCAAACATCGAGCAAATGTATTCAAAATACACATGCACGACGTGTGCTCTAATTGCTTGATGTTTGGTTGACGTTTGCTAGAAGTTTGCTTGATGATTGCTTCGTGTAGGCTATGCTATATGCATGCTTTATATTTGATTGATGTTTGCTTGACGTTTGCTCAATACTTGCTCGATGCTTGTTTGATGTTCGCTTGATCGTGTAAACGGGGTATTAGTGCAAATGGTTATAAAACATATGGTCAAGACAACACAGTATATCAAAAGACAAAGTAATTTGACATCACTGTAAATATAACATTTTAAGGGCGGGAAAAATCGTATGGGGTGTTCCAAACTTCGTACCCGCAAATCTCCCATTTTCGTCGAAAGCCAATAAATCTCTGTGTATAGTGTAGTGCAATGGGTGAGGTCAGCTTTTGCTAAAACTTTAGTTTAAGACTAAACTCTTGGACTTAAGTATGGCATATTTAACTGGAAGTTTTCAAATTTTGGTTTAATACTCTGGTCTTAGACTAAACTCAAAGTCTCAGCGAAACTTTGGCCTCACTCCGTGTTACCGGAAGCCACGCGTGTTCCCTGCAAAATGTCGTCTGCTTTTGTCTGGACTAACAAGTAAGCTTTTTAGTCCGTGGATACGTATTAAACGAAAAGCGCTGTGCTTTATTTTTGTCTTTATATGTGAATGTTAAACATAATCTGTAAAGTTTTCTGCAAAAACGTCGTCGTTCTAGGTCACTATTTGAATTCAGTAATATGGATTCAAATCTGGATGTGCATCGCCATCCAAAACTAATCGACAAATTGCCGCTTTATTTTGAACTATCTCACGAGTAAAACAATTTCACCAGACATTAATTAATTTTATTTTTTGTGTCACTGTAAACTGAAACTTGCGATAAAGAAATTCCACTGCAACTAAAGTCTTATTGCGGTATTTTTTTAAAAAAATATTCAATTCGAAGCAGTCGAAATTGACAGTCGAGGTAGTTTTGTGATCAATTATATTATAGTTTTTGCATTACGTAATATTTCGCCGTTTTAGACTGTACTGCGTCGATTCTTCAACAGAAAGTAACTGTTCGAATTAGCTTAGTATCGAATACTCGACCCAGCTCTATAAGGTATGCGTGCTGGTGCGGTTGGTTTGGCCAATGCAATGAGCAGGCGTTACTCTTTCTCACAAGTAGATCGAACGATCAGTAAGGGTTTAGACTTCATCGAATATTGTCGTCGCTGTTTTAATCTACTATCGCATTTTTTTCCACGCAATAAAGGTATGATACGCTACATTACGATTAACAATTTAAAGTACTTTTGTTTATACTTTTGTCTCTTAGTTTTCTGCGTTTGCAACTTAGCCGTTGTTTGCAACATGTCATGATAGAGAATAATGTTTCATTCATTTATTCGTTTGTTTATTCAAAATTAAAGATAAGCCGTGATTACGCGTGAAACATTACAAGACGTTTGCAAAAGTATTTTGCAGATGCTCTGTGCTCTATTTTCCTGTCCAAAAATATCGATCAGAAGGCTTTATACTATGTTAGTGATTACCAACTAAAGTCGGCTTGTAAGCACGCCATATGCATAGCCCCATCTAAGATTATCCAAATGATTTTTGCTGTTTTAGTGGACTGATATCATCACATCGTCCTTACAGACAGTTGTAAACTGGTAAGTTTTTTTTACATATATGATTATAAGGCTGACGAACAAAGGCGCCGGATGTCTTAGTAAAGACTGTCAGACTAATCAGAAGCTCAGATGCATTATTTGCGAATTGTGTCACCAGATAAAGCAATTTTCTCGACCTTAATCAACTGGTGGCGTAGTGTAGTGGTAAAGCTTTTGATCCGTTCAACGAAGTTATTGTACGCCGGGCTCGGTTATTACTGCAATGAGTGACTGCCTGTGGGCAGGTAAATCACATCGGTATGTAACCAGCCGCCTAGGTCAACTCAGCCTTCCATCCCTTCGGGGTAGGTAAATCGAGTACCGGCCTATCTAGCTGGGGTTAAAGCGGGGCGCGTTCACTTGTGTCGTGTGGCAAGTAACATTGTGTGATCCCATACGGCGGGTGACGCTCCGTAGCTCTGAAATGGGTTCTCATTAAGAGCTATATCACCACCTTTAACTTTTTAAACCTTTAACTAGCTTAACTAAGCAAGGCGTAAAAAGTTTTTCATGCTTCTGGTTTTAGCCGGCAAAAAAGTTAGGACGGGAGGTAATTTTAAAAAATTTCTACCCGACCGTTAAGGTCAAGTTTTTGGTACGATGTGTCATCTGAATAACGGCATCGTACCCTAGCGTTAATTGTAGCGTTTGATATAGCAGCGTTACCATTATATAGTGCGTGCAGGACTTTAATCGATTTACGAAATCGTTTTTTTTCGCGTCTGAAAGCTGGCTTTCTGATCATGTAGTACGGTCGACTCACCCTAGTGACCCCTAGCTTTTTTGCTTTATTTCTATATCGTGATACGTCATATAATATTATAAAACAACTTATTAAAACAAACTGATGACACACTAAATTGTAGCCATGAAAACTTAAGCAAAGTTACTGCAGCACTAGATGCAGAGAGTATTTTTCGATAAAAGCAAACTAAAATCTGCACTACCATTTTTGAAGGCCCGATAAAAAATTTATGAACGCAAATTTTTTCCAGCTTAAAAGCAGATGGAAATTAAAAGCACAAAAAAAAATTTCAGGTCAAAGTAGGCTACGGAAAACGTTCTGCCATAACAGCGCATACAACGTGCAATGTTTACCCATAATATTAATATTATAATAAGAATTTAAAAATTATTTAATATTATAGATTTAAGTCTTATAACATATCGTACTTTTATACACCGTGTCTCAAAACGTGTCGCGTTTATTTTTGAATAACTCCGTGAAACACTGACCGCTTACGACAGTTCTTGGCATGTAACATCATGAAGAACCTTAACATAAATAACTATAGTTTTGGCTATCTCATTTTAATACTGTTGCTACACTACCTTGTAAAATTTAAAAGTCGTAGTTTGACTGTTTATAACAATGAATTAATACTAGGTAGTGCATGCGTCGGCTTAGAAATGATTAACTGAATACGGACAAACACGAGTAACAGATATTGTCTTTCAAAAAGTTTAGCATTTAGCAAGATATGCAATTTATAGGCTAAGTAAATTTTTGCAAAGTGTTTGTTAAGCTTTTTTACAAGTGTCAGCTGTTGGACCAATGGCGTTTGTTCGTGCTGATGACGTCACGTTAATCTTTGACGTCATTGCAGTGAGGTGGTAATGGTGTTGGGTCGAAAAATAGATTTCTTTAGAAGCTTAGTAATCAAACCTTTTATGCCGCGAGCGACGTGTGCGATGAAAATAATCAACAATATTCTGTGCGTAAATTACACACCGTCGTTCAAAAAACGTGCCACTTTTATTTATTTTTATTTTTTTAATAGGTCTGTGAAACATTTTCTGATTTTAATGATGTCGTTATACTACCTTGTAAAATGCAGGTTATTAAACCTCCTGTTAGCAAGTAGAGTCAATACGTACCGCTTGCATTCGTGCTGAAAGAGGACATTTTGAGGACATGCTGTAATAAAGACTAGGTGATATGACACGTATGACATTTTAAAAGACAATGGTCTAATTGTCAATCGTGTTTGTCGCTTTTCAGTTAATCGTTTCTGAGCCAATGCCTGCGCTATCCAGTATGAATTTATTGCTTTAAACGGTCAAACTACGACTTTTGCATTTCACAAGGTAGTGTAGCGACATTATTAAAGTAAGATGGTCAAAGCTAAAGTCATTTGCGTCAAGTTTCTTCTTGATGTTGTATGCCAAACATTATTAAAGTCGGCCAATGTTTCATAGAATTATTTAAAAAAAATAAAAGTGGCACGTTTCTATGGACCACTATGTATTAAAACACTTGCTGTCTAGCATATTAAATTACTAATAATTAAAATACTAATAGCAACAACAATTTCTAACGCATCGCAAAACGTAATGCAAAACCATTACTTACAAGAGCGAAATTATGATTGTATTTTGTTATTAATATACACGTATCGTTATTATGTCAGTAGCACCTGTCTTTCTAGCCGGTAAATTGAACGGGTGTCGCGTTTCGAGTTAGTAGAATTTAATTTGCAGCTGCCGACGATGTCCATTGTAAACGATAGATAACTGGAACGCCTCAAGCTATAGGGACGACAACGACTTCAAATGTCAAAACAAATGTTGGCTCGACAACATGGTGCGGCATACATTCTAAGAAAGAAACAAATCGCAAGGTAGTGCGGCAACATATTCGAAGCGATGTAGAAGATTTTTATTTCGGTTACTTGCGCCTTTTTTGAACGCGACAGCAAAAGAATTATTGTTACCATTGAGTCTTTTTTGCCACAAAGTTATCGTGAAAAGCGTCAGCTTCCGTGGCGACCATGTACACAGTATGAAACTAGAGTCTTCCAGGCACCCGACGGTGAAGATTTGGTGATCCTAACTTGCACCGTTTTTGACTGATCCACCTGTGTGACGGACGGACAGACAGACAGACGTCGGACGGACGGACGTACGGACAGAATTGCGATGGCTAAGACGCGCTGAAAGCAGTAGCTGCTTTCGCGCGTAATAATTGCCAAAATGTCATTAGAGAGAAGTTCAAATGAGCATAGGGGCAACCGCGGCGTTTGTGGCACGTCGAAGCAACATCTCTCTATGTGTCTCTCTGCCTTTGATTAATAATTGCAGCAGAAAGTCACGTACGGTCTCCGCGTCACTTTCTCACCGTCGCATACCTCTTGAGAGTACGTTCTTAGCCTATAACTAGGTCTACTCAGTTCAATGACTGGCGCCGAACAGATAAGAACTATCGAGATAAAGGTAAAATGCGGCGAGCAGATTTACATGTTCTGTTCAGTTTTTAGCCGACCGTATCGGTTGAGTTTATGATACGAGTGGTCGTCTGTCTGTCTGTCCGTCTATAACAGATGTATTGTGGCTTAACGGCAGGTCGTAAAAAAATTTTTACACGGATAATTAGCCATGTGTCTTAAACCTAAGCATGCAAAATTTCAGCGATCTAGTGAAAGGGGAGCATTTTCAAATTCGGGGTTAATTGAAGAGGGGTAGGAAAATGTGCGCTTTTCAACGGAAAACTGGCCATGTCTCGGAAACGTTAAAAGATACAGTATACGGCCAAGTTACTATTCATCACCAATAGAAAGTGCCATACAACCTGTCAAATAAGATAAAAATAATCGACCATGGATGACCTTGAAGGCCACTGACACGCAGTACGGTCGGCTATCTTAGCGACAGTTGTGCTTTTTGTTACTTCTTAGTGGCTAAGTTTCACACGAACTTGGCAGCATTTTTCTGCAACTAAAAATGCTCGAGAAATACAGTAATTTCCAAATAAATCTAGCTATAAAAGATCTGTGATATTGGAAGCGCTGTAAGTTCCTTCATTGGGATCTGAGCCGCTGATTTCGGGAAAACCTGGATTTAGAAAAACAAATTTGGTGGCAGCAGGCTTGCAACAGAAACCAGTTAGTCTCCCGGACGTTTTCTCTTTCTTAACTCGAGATGCCCAGCAGCCAGCTCTTCGGGGCTGAAAAATCTTTTCCTCTTATTTTCATTACGGAGCATAAAAACTTCAACATTTGCTCCGAAGGTTGTAATGATGTAGAGTAGGCATCTAGCTGCTTACAGGCGTAGCCCACGACACGAGTCTTTCCTTGCTGGATATAATAGAATGGGATGCCACTTAACGACGTGTTTCGTCACATTGTGACGTCACGTATCGCCTGGTCTGTCGTCTTTTTGTCTGCTGTCCTCGCCGCTAGATGTCGCTCTAATCTCATACGTACCGCTCATGAGTTGCTCAATGAATCCGCTGATAATGCGCTTCACTTAGCTGCGGCGATGCTGAAAGTGACGTCCAAGTCAGAGATAATATTCGCTAATCGCCGTATTAGATATATTTCGGCTAAATGTCGTAGTATATTCTACGCAAACAGAGACATTGGGTAATGGGTAATGGGTAGGCTTAAGTAGATAACTGAATCGACGAGTGATAAAAATACAAGTGGAATCGTTCGAACATTTGAAGACATATAAGGCCCAAAACTTACGTGCTTCTGGTTGCAGCCGGATGAAAATTATAGAACGGGGCAATTTTTAATTTTTTTTTTTATATCGGGGCGTCATAATTGTAATATTACACAGCAAGAAACGCAGCTGTCTCTAGGAAAGACAACCGTGCGCGGGTGTCGTAAAGCCAGAAAATGATTTTTTTTGTGTTATGTGAAAGGGTTTATGCGACTTCTTGTCAGTGCTTGGCTTTATCTGTCACCGTTTCTGAGATACGACGTACCGTTTAGCTACAATAACGCGTACTGACTTGCAAGGTCATCCAAGGGCGATAATATTTATTTTATCAGAAACGGCGTATGCAATTTTTTTATAGGTGATTAACATCAATCTTGGCCATATCTGACACCGTCTGAGATTCGACCAGTTTTCCCTTGAAAAAAATTTCCATTTTTTCTATCCCTTTCATTTAACTCTGAATTTGAATATATTTGCTTGCATTGCATCTCCCAAATGTTGTACCCAAAAAGCCTTGACACATGGTTAATTACTCGTATAAAAGTTTTCTTCTAACGCTTACCCGTTAGTCAAAGTACATCCGTTACATACAGACGGAATGACAGACGACAGGCGGACAGACATACAGGCCGTAGCACAAGGTCGGACATCTTTAAGCTTAGAGCTTAACGGTCGGCTTAACAACTCATAAAAAGACACTCTGAATAGTACCCATGAGAACTGATGTAAAATATAGTAGGCGAGCATTACAGAAAAGTTTTATAGGCCCAAGCAGGTCCGTGGAGATTTAAACGAAGAACGAGACAAGAAGCCTAGCTGTCGCTAGGATACTTATCAGTACTGGTTGTCAGTGACCTTCAAGATTATCAAAGGTCCATGCTTTTTATTGTATCTGAAAAGGCATATGCCATTTTTTATTAGTGATCAATAGCAACATAGGCGCTATCTCTTGCCGTTTTCGAGATATGGCCAGTTTGTCTAATAAATTTCTTTTATCCTTTTTTACTTAACCCCCAGCCCGCATCACACTGACTGTGTGTCAATGTGCTGCTGAATAATATTACACAGACCGAGTTATAGCCAATTTTGTCCCAAATTTCGTTTCCATGGCAACCAGGGAGGGTCCGGGGTAAAATTAAATGACACCATTAGATTGGCCATCCCCAAAAACCATATCCTAGAACCAAAAGTTACGACTCTATCTTATACACAGCCAAAGTTATGACCGTTTAAAGAATTGCTTAATTTTCCTCATAGGCGCCATTGTAATTTTTTTTATTTTTGCGAATAAATACGTTAAATATTAAATTTTAATTTTCTATCTCCAAAAAATACTTTTTTGTGCAAAACCGCGTCGTTTGACGTATTTAGCGTAAAAGTCCTTTAAGAGGTCAGAGCTGTAGGTGCGTTGAAGGAAAAAAAGCATATATAAATAAAAAAAAATTTGCGTATATTTCACCCATTTGCTGAGAAGCCCCTTTGGAGGGATTTGCATAAAATTTTGCACGACAGGTCCCCTCGCCGACGTAATCAACGGTGCCAAATTTCATCTCAATCGGTTTAGGGGTTTTGATTCTGTGGGGGGTCGAATTTTTGGCTTCCCGTAGAAAAGAAAAGTCGCCGTTAACACAGGGCTTGAACTACCGTTCAGACTGTGACGGTCTGCTAAAAAGTATTCAGACGCTGCCTGAAGACCGATAGTGACACCAGTGCAAAAAATGTCAGATTCCATAGGTTGGCACCATATAGACGGCAAGTGTATCCTTTAATTAAGCTTCTGTACACTGTACATTTTACATGGCTGAACAATGGCGCTATGTGTCTTATCAAGATTGCGGGTATAGCAAACGACGTCACGCCTGACGCAACGCACCGACTGACGTCACACGTGACGTCATTAGGTTTGATTCGCCTCAGCGATCGTTCATGATTGGCCATTGCAATATTCGATACTATCGTACCGGCTACAGTACGAGTCATTCGACCAATAAATACAAATCAAATCATTGCCCATCTCCAGTGCGGGCCGATCAGTGAACCGCGCTAACGAGGAAAAAACAAAACGCACTCGCAAAGTCTGCGCAAGAGTTCAAACCTACGTACGCAAATAAACGTGTTTTTGGCTGACTGTTAGGTCGAGCCTTCGGCACGATCTTTCGTTTGTTTGTCTGTCTGTCATTTGTTGTCTGTCTGTAACGCATGTATTGTGGCTAAACCGTACGTTGTAAAGGGTTGGTTATCTCGGACGACGTTACCGTTGGATAGGGCGATGACAAGTTCCTACGGTCTGTCACTAGTAACCATGTCTCTGACTGCAGCGGTTTGGCCGCAATTTTTAATGCAATGTTGCTGCCTGCATCCACCATGCACGTGCGCCAAATTACCGCAGGCTGGCCCTTAGATATAGGCGGTACAATCGGCCTACTTTGGCACCAGCTGGGCTTTCTGTTATTCTTGACTGACAACAGGAATCATCTCAGCAGAAAAAAACATCGATGAAAATCCCAAATCCGGTTTTTAAAATCCGGCGTCCGGATCTCAAATCGGATTGCTATTAAAATCTGAACTCTGTGTCCTTGGGTCATTTCTCACCTTTACGTAAAATTTGATCAGAATTCGTTCATAAGTTGCTGAGATACACTGGAAAGTGTTTATCTCAAAATTGCAAAAAAAAATGCTAAAAATAATCTGCAATCCTCAAGAAAATTCGAAATGCAGATTGCCAGCAAAATCTAGTTAATTACTTCTTCGCCCGAACTCAATTTCTCTACAAAACGTTATCAAAATTTCGTTTATATTTTTAGTAATTCAACCCAAAACGCCCCTGATTGAGGGAACGACTTACAACCAATAACGCATTTATAAATAGTTAAATATTCGTATCTCATAAGCCACTTGCTATAAATAGGCAGTGTGTGTTCTATTCCTATACCTGGTGGGCGCAGCTTGCATTCACTGACATATAGGAGTGGAAAGTTTTGTTAAGGGTGTACGCGAAATTGCTATCGCCTCAAAGGGCTGTTTTAGTGTTTTTTGAGTTAAACATACACCACAAAAGGCAAAGACCTTTGTCGGCCAAGCTCTGTTCGGATCCGCTAAGAAGCTTACAGCGCTCCCACAGACACTGTAGCTAGACTAAGGTGTGGGGCCCTCGAAAAGGGGAAGGAAAGGATAAAACGCGAAAAGAAGGGAAAAGTGGAGAGAGAAGGAGAAAGGTAGTAAAGACAAAAGGGGGACAAAACATAGGAAAAGAGGGTGAGGAAAAATCGGAAAAGAGGGGGAAAACTTAAGCCCAATTCAGATTCTAGATTTGGGGGGATAAAAGCCCCTGTACGTTGATAGTGCCTAGTTGATGATGTCTATCTGCATGTGGTGGCAGACAGAGCGCAAACTGCAAACGAAGCTAGTTTCAGCGTTCGGCAGTTATTAATCGAGAGATTTGCGCAGCCTGCCGTAAAGATTCGATGCCTTCTACGAGTAAAGATTGATCCCTTGGACCTAGGATCGTAGTTAGAAAACTTAACTTAAGCTAAACTATAGTGTTGACGTCTGTCGTGTGTTGTGTTATATAATGCGGCGTTGAAAACGGCAAAACTTAAAGCAAATCGTCTCTTCCAGGAAAAGTAAAAAGCTAGTCGTAAAGATCTCATGAAATGCTCTAGAATACCACGAGTTGCAACTCACTTAGGTATTCTAAAGCTGACTTTATATTTTACGAGGTAGTGTAGGGGCGCGTTTGAGATGTGGTGGGACATGTAATAATCTCCTAATTGCAAGTCTACTGCAATAAAATACAGGTAAATTAATTTCGATAAAAATCAATATTCAATGCAGTATATGTACATGTAATAGCTAATATTAAGTTGAATACTGTAATACTAACAATAATATGCTTTACCACAATGTTAAACAAATCGCTAGAAACGACGTTTACCTATACCCCCACAGAATCAGATTATAATGTGGATATTTGTAAAATATCTAAAACATCATTAAAATATTTTGCAACTATTTCGCGTTTTATTTTTCATTGTACCGCGGTCTCTAGTTTTCAAGCCGTGTGCGATCGTGCTGCGAATTAAAGTTTTAAAACATTTTTGAACGTTTTAGCGTAGAATGTTTTCGATAACGTTTTTAGCCGTAGTTAGGTGTGAAATAAGCCTAAACACGAAACGGTTACAGAATATTTTAAAAATTATTTCCTACATTGTAGCGACGGCTTAAACAGTGTACCGGGTATAATTGTCCTGCAAAATTAAAATGAGACCCATCCGTCTTTTGCCGCATCAGTGCATCACTTCTATATGCAGACGACGACAGCTCTGAATAATTCCATTGTCACCATTCTCTCTATCTTTCTCGTTTCTTCCTATCTACACCGTGTCTCAATAAAAAACGTGCCACTTTTATTTTTTGAATAACTCCGTGAAACATTCACCGATTTTGGTTGTTTTTGGCAAGCAAAATTACAAAACATCTTTACATAAACGACTTCAGTTTTGGCCACTTCATCCTAATAGTGTCGCTACACTACCCTGTGAAATGTAGAAGTCGCACTTTCGCAGTTTGTTACAGTGAATTCACATTGGCTATCGCATGCATCGGCTTAGAAAATCACTATGACCACAAAATCATTGAAAATCTGTTACGTGTTTAACATTGATCGTATTCATTTTAAGATCGTACATGATAAACTGAAACGGCGCATCAACAGCGAGTGAGCCGCGTTATTGAACGTTCTGTTGGCGAGTTGCGTCAACGTTCACCGCTTGCGTTCGTGCTGGAGAAGGACATTTTGAACACATGCAGTGATAAAAATGATGTGATGTAACACGTAAAACTTTTTGAGAAATAATAACTGTTACTCGTGTTTGTCGCTATTCAGTTAATCATTTCTGAGCCGAGGCATGCGATACCCAGTATGAATTCATTGTTGTAAACAGGCTAAACTATGACTTTTAAAATTTACAAGGTAGTGTAGCAACAATATTAAGGTAAGGTGGACTAAACTGTAATATTTTGCGTAACGTTTTTTCTGATGTTGCGTGCCAAAAATATTAAACTCCGCCAACGTTTCACGGAGTTATTTCAAAAAATAAAAGTGGCACGTTTTTTATTGAGACAAGATGTATCTATCTCACTCTGTCTCGCCACCTTGTCAGTCAATCACTCATTCACTCATTTACTCAATCATTCCTTGGCCCGCTGAAGACATACCCACTCCAGAAATCTTTCCCTACACCAGTCAGTAAGTAAGTAACTGAGTGGCTCGATGGCGTAACGATAAAGTGTCGGACTTACGATCGTGAGGTCATGGGTTCGACTCCATCACGATCGGCTCAAGTGGTTACTACCTGGACGGGTGACTGTCTGCGAATGGGTAAACCATCTCAGTACTTTGCCAACACAAATGTCAAAGTTCAACTCAGTCTTTTATCCCTCCGGGGTAAGTAAAGTGCGTACCCGCCTGTCTGCCTGAGGTAAGGCAAGGCGCGTTTTTACTTGTGTCGGTAGTTGTGTGATCTGATTCCAGTAGCTCTGCGATGGGCTTTTTACCTTTAAGTAATTTCTGCTTTTGCAGATGAGCACGTTTTAGCCGCAATACATGCGTTACAGACAGACGACAGACAGACGACACGTCTTACTCAAGGCTCGACCTGACGGTCGGCCAAATAAAATAACCTTGTAAGCCGTTTGTGGTCACGTTGTGTAGGCTTTAAGTGGTTGCTTCTGGTGTGATCGATTAAGAGGCGTGCTTATAGGCTAAGCCTTATCCGCTACAGTAGCTACTAGCCTCTGTCGATTGCATGCTTCAACGGATAGAAATGCACTGTTTATCGAATTTCTGTTTGTTCATAGGATTTCCTTCTTAAAGCGTGTACATAGCGACAGAAATAAACCGAACCAGACGCAATTGAAACCTCAGTTTAATTCGGTCCAATTCAGTTTAGTTCGGTCGCTTTATACAGGCCTTTAGTTTCTAGATAGTTTTTTGCACGCCATTCCTAACAAGCTGTATTACAAGTCTTGCGCGTCCGTCCGTCATTCCGTCTGTCTGTCGCAAACGGGCACGGCTTTTAACTCAAAAAAATAAATGGCGCAGAAAACCCCCTTTCCAATTTTCAGTTCAGAAGTTTAACGGTCATGATTACGGCGTGATTATACGTCGGTACTAAGCAGACACTGGCCTACTTATTTTAGCTCATATGAACATCATTCGTAGCTGGTGCAGACGTTGCGGATTAGATTCCGCGAATTGACCGATCCGCTGATCACACGCAACTCCACAAGACGTTTGTTTCTTGCCCGGCCAGTGCGCACGCGTCGTGTCAGAAGACAAAGCTGCTCGAAACACTAAAACAAGTATAGACGATGCGCCGGAAAAACATCGGAAGCAATTTATTTCGTATAATAAGCCGAGTTGCGTTGACTGATGCTTATCCGCCGTCCTAGTCTTTCATTCATGCAGTAATACTAAAACATTTTAATGCTGAGAGATGCACGGTTATTAAACGTTACGAATTAAAGCTGCACCGAAAGATGATTTTTGGCCGACTGTTAGGTCGAGCCTATGTCGTCTGTCTGTCGTCTGTAACGCATGTACTGTGGCTAAACGGTACAGATTTATTCTCTCTGCTATTCCTCTCTATGTTTTATCCTCTTTTCCCTCCGCGTGCAAATTGCCCAGTAAAAAAGACAACTTTGTTAACGGTGGAGATAGCAAAAATGGAGTCAAGTTTTGATCTACAGGGTGCGGCAAAAAAGTGGACCCCTAAAATTTTTCGCCATTTTCTCAGATAAAGGGTCGACAATAATACCGTTGGATAAGGCGATGACGAGTTCCTATAGACTGTCAATATCCAATAGTAACCGTGTCTCTATCCGCAGCGGTTTGGCCTCAATTTTAAATGTGAAGTTTCTGCTCGCAGCCATCACTTTCGTGCTCCGAATTACTATATTGCATCTTAGCATTGATTGTATCGTTTGATATAGCAACGTCACCATAGCGTGTATGGGACTCTGTAGGTACTCTAGAAAATCGCTTTCTTTCCGCGACCGACAGGAAGTCAGACGCTGGCCTTCGGACATAGGCGGTACGGTCGATCCACCCTATCGACAGCTTGGCTCAGTGGTTTCATCCCCCCAAATCTGAAATGGATATCGGGCGCAAGTCTCCCCTACTTTCGAGCTCACGTCCCCCTTTTTGCTTCCTTCTCTATCCGCTTTTTTCTTCTTCTTATTTTTCCTGCTATTCCTCTCTATGCTTTATCCCCTTTTTCCTCTGCGTGCAAATTGCCCGGTAAAAAACGGACATTTTTGTTAACGGTGGAGATTGCCCATTGAAAAAAATGGAGTCGAGTTTTAATCTACATCGTCAACAAAACCTTGCCCCCTATTTTTATTGGGCGCAAGCTGCACCCATCTGCAAGTATAGAAAAAAGCCCTTTGTTGAGCTTATTGTTACAGTAATGGCCGAATTTGAATATGAATTTGAATTTGAATATGTGTCGTTTGTCGCGTTTTGCAGGGCCGTTCCAACATGGCGGCAGTCTTGCGCACTGCAGCCGCGGTATCCCTGCTACTGGCGCTGGCGTCACCGTCTCGTCTTTTTCACTCTGCTGCGGTACGACTTCCGTTTCCGATCACGTGCTACGAGCGCTGTCCAATCAGCGACGCCGACTGCCTGGATACCTGCCGGCGGCACGAGATCCAGCAGCAGATCATCGAAAGCGAAACCGGCGGCGGCGAGGGGGAATTTCCCAGCAAGCGGGCGTCGGCTTTTGTTCGTATTGGGCGACCAGCGAGATCCTTTGACAATAAGCGAACCAGCTCTTTCATTCGCATAGGAAAGAAACAGCAAGTAAGGCAGAAACGTACTTGTTTCATGGCCGTGATCGACGGCGTGTTCTGCCTGCCTGAACGCACGTAACATACAAATGAGAGATACTTTTGAGTAGCCTGCAGTGAGATTCATTCGCATAGGAAAGAAAGCGGAAGACCTGGAACGTCAATCCCCCACGGTCGAAGTTCTTGATGATGGTGCTGCGAATAGAAAGAGAAAAGACAGCTTCGTGCGGATCGGACGGGCAAGTGCGTTTGTCCGCATCGGTCGCAGACAATTTCCCGATCTGGACGACCCGAAAAGAGCCTCGGCCTTCGTCCGGATTGGAAAATCCGGCTCGGAATTACCCACTGGAAAGTCCGACGCTGAATTACTCCCCGCCGCCGAAGAATCGCCGATCGAGATCGAGACGACGGGAAACGACGACAAGAACAAGAGAAAGAGCAGCTCGTTCATACGGATCGGCCGACGACGTGCCGTGGAGAACGACATGGAAAAGTGGCTTCCACTCCAGCAGTGATGACGAAATATAGGCCTACTTAGCCGTTATTTCGAATAGATTAGCTTCAAAGATCCTAATGGCAACTTCACACCTAGGACGCCGACGCGACTGCAACTCGACGAGCGACTCAACTGCTAAGCAAAACTAGCAAACAACGCGTGACGTCACAATGCTAATGACGTCATTGCGTTGTCACCCACCGTCACGACATTTGAGTTGAGTTGAGTTGCGTCGTAGGTGTGAACTGGCCATTAGCTTCAAAGATCACTATACCGACAATGTGTGATTTTGGACTAAGCTTATACGCTTTAAATACGGGCGTCGGTATAGACTAGCGCTTCTGCTGACGGTTAATAAAGTTAGTGTCGTCTGCTGTAGACTACGATAATAAATTAAATGAATTAGATCTGCCGTATCTACTGCATCTGGCTAAACATTGTAATCCACCACGTGAATCACGAAATCATTGAACGCAATAAAACTATAGGCGTATGCGCAGAGCTTTCGACAGAGATTTGTTTGTGGAAGTATACAATTTCTGTATCAGAAACTTCATACCCAGTACACGTCAATTAAGTAAAAACAGGCAGCTGTTATTTGCGCCGTCGTAGTTAGTTCGCTTAAAATTTTCGATTTGGCAATTTCATATTAGAAATTGGATAATTTCAATCAACATTTTGACGTCTTTGTTGCTTCATAAAAAGTTTACCCGGTTTTGGTCTAATTTTGAAGATTTGCTAACCGATAAAGACTCATCTCGCCGTCGTCCTGTTTAGGCCTACGCGTGATTCAGTTAACTCACTGAAGCATGCTGTGACTGTGACCCATATGACCTTGATAACCTGACTAGTTCACTTATATAGTCTAACGCTACATTTCCCTGAGATTTATGACGCCCGATAATTATAACTCACCATTTCAAACTGAAAATTAAGCTAACAGTTACTCCTAGTCTGGAAAACATTCACACAAAATATCAGTGTGCATCTCAGATGGGAGATAGGCATTTAAAATTTCGATAGGCCTGCGTTTTGCTGCAATGTAGGCTACAGCCCTAATCCTATTTCTGTTATTGGAAAAATTGGATTATCAAAAAAACCGATTAAAAACCCGCCTGCAGCATGCACACATAGTGGGCCGAGTTAAATTCAGATTTAGATAACTCCGCCCTCTGACGCCTATCTTCACAAAAAGGACGAATGGCAGAAAAGTGGTAATAGAAGACGAAATGACGAAGAAGGTGACGTAAATGAATAGCCTAATATTATGCACTAGGCGGTAGCAGCAACGGCAACATTTACCTTTCGATATTGTCACATTTGTCAGTCCAGTATTGATTTAGCTAACTAGGCCTAGGCCCCTATGATGCGGCTTGATGCTGCTAAGTCCAAACCCAACTTCTTTGAGTGAGTGAGTGAGTAGGGTTTAACGTCCCACCCGACACATTATAGGTCATTTCGGGGACGGCCTTTGTAGGCAAAATTGCACATACACATAATAGCGGAACAAAAAGTTTAAACTTTACAGAAATTGAAACCTTTATAAAACACAAAACACAGAAAACGACGGAAACCTAAAATTGTAAGAACTGCCGATTATAACTGTGCATACGTATCGAAAATGGCAGTTTTAATAATCTTCCCTGTTTCCCCCAGACAGTCATCAATCTCATAATGCTGTCCATTGAAGGACAGGGGACTTGTTGTAGACCACGAATCGAAGTAAGTGGAGTTAGTGCTTTATCGTTGGTGTGATGATAAATCTGCTATTTTACAGAAAATCAAAAAAGCCATAAACACAGTATTACGCAAAACACGCATTCTTCGGAGTCCACAGAAAAAAATTGACTAAAGGTAGATCCTAATTATATTGGCGGCAAAAATGTAGACCACGCTTGCTATTTCTATGCATTCGTGAGACACATACAGAGCGACGCAACAGAACTGAACTGAACTGACACGGTTTAGTTTTTGACGAACTGACCAATGGGCGAGCCCACTGGTCATTAGTCGACGCGTACGTGTGCGTAGTCACGTAAACACCGTCGCCGTTAGACGGTGACCACTGTAATGCATTACTGCTTGCCCAATGGCCATTTTGTCAAAAAAATAAACCGTGTCAGTTCAGTTCAGTTACGTTCCTCTGTACGCGGCTTTATACTATCCCGAGTGAAATAAATTGCGGTGACATCGCAGTTTCCTAACGAAAGCTCGCCTTTGCTATCTATTCCCACACCGTTCTCTAGCGACTGTGCCGGAGATAATCACAGAACATCTTGAATAATGCGATAATCTATTGTGTTGTCGGCATCGGTTATCGTATTCCACTGAGCAGCAAATCTTTGCCGCGTATTCAATGGCTTATACGCAGCATTATTATCGCATGCTATCGGTTACGTTAGGTAAGAGGCCGTTTATATCGGCTAACTCCCATCGGGATTTCTATTCTGTTGGACAAGTACTTCATAAAATATTACTGACAGAGAATTATTCCGAGTCTACTGGCCTCATAATATCTTAGATGAGTTGTGGCGGCCAACGTCTCAGGACTTGGAAGAATTGACGATAGCGTGCAACTACTGTATTTATCAAAGTACGGGTTGATCGCTGGGCAGAGCGGTAACGCGTTTCATTCGATCAACAAAGTTACTGCACACCGGGGCGGGTTAGTACTGCGATGGGTGACTGCCTGCGGGGAGGTAAACCATCGCGGTAACCAGCCGCCTAGGGCAAGAAAGCCTTCCATCCCTCCGGGGTAGGTGAATGAGTACTGGAATATCTGGCTGGGATTAAGGCGGAGCGTGTTCACCTGTGTCGGGTGGCAAGTAACACTGTGTGATCCCATACGGCAGGTGACGCTCCGTAACTCTAAGATGGGCTTCCCATTAAGAGCTAATCACCACCTTTTAAATTTTCTTTCGAGAGTGAGATCAACTTTGGACCCTATACGCTCTAACTATAGGCCTACATTAGACAACGCATTTGTACGACTTAGGCCTATAACAGTGGCAACGATCAAGCATAATCAGATCTTCAGATCAGATGAGTTCGAACACGTTGCTGAAGCAGATTGTTTTCTGAACGCTGACATCGAATACAATTATACATCCATAATAGTTAACAGATATTCGTTAAAAGGGCAATATTTGCATAGTGCACTGAATTAGGCAGAATCTTGATAACAACCGTACACGAACACATCCAAAAATTGTACAAAATATCGGCAAATCTTAGTAAACATAACCGATCAAGTAAAATGTTTGCTCGCGAGTTGTGTCGAAATTATTGTTCGAGAAAAATAGCATAAACGCGGGAACCATGATCCAAGTAATTCAAGCAATGGTGATATGGTACACAGGTTATATCAATGGCGTAATGGAGCACAATATAATGGTCAGTTTTGTATCAGCTGTTACGTTTTATGCTTACGAAAATCATTAAAAATAAATACAAGCATCTTTATCCACGCAACAGTTCTTCAACGTTCTGGCAACATCAAAGTCAATCAATAAAGTAAGCAATAGCGTAGCATTATGACTAATCAGTTATTGAAAACACATTCATATAGCAATCGAGAATTAACTAGCGGCGTTCTCTTAACACCGAAATCAATTAATCAATAATAATCAATAGCACAGATGGCAGCAATAGTCGGACAAAAAAATTTTAATGACTTGTTAATAACATCATACAGTCTTTATAAGTTATAATAAATTCATCAAATTATAACCTTTTATTGCTGTTTTTGTTGACGTTTCGGCAACCGCTGCTGCCTTCGTCGGAACGACTGTCTGCCAGGTGTCACTGCGGCGGACAGTAAGTAGTCACAGATGTGTGGAAGTTGGTAGAACCCCTGGTCTCCGTTCATTTTTTTTCTAACCGAACCGAGACGAGGGCCGAAAAGTGACCAAAACAATAATAAAAGGTTGTAATTTGCTGAATTTATTATAACTTATTAAGTTGCATTTCAAGCTATGAGTCTATTCAAAGATCATACTGTCTCAAATTTATTGAAAGCTTTACGGCTCCTGAAACTAGAGTCTTCCAGGCAGCTGACGGTGAAGATTTGGTGATTCTAGCTTGCACCGCTTTTGACTGATCCGCTCATGTGACGGACAGACGGACGGACAGAATTGCGATGGCTAAAACGCGCTGAAAGCAGTAGCTGCTTTCGCGCGTAAAAAGTTTGCTATAAAAATATGGGATACAAATCGACAGAAAATTGGGAGGAGTATAAACGGAAAAAGATATATTAAGCAAACACGAGCCATAAACATGGTAAAATCCGCCCACGTCTACTACATACCTAAGCCACCTAGACGTACAGTAAGTGTTCAGATGTTCTACACCGGTAGAAATATGACAAATGTGCCAAAAATCACTACAACAGAGTATAAAAAGCCAATTACTCTGCATTTGGAAGTTGGCGACAGACAGCCAAGTCTCAGATTAGGCGTAGTCTAAGATTTGTTAAGATAAAATTATATCATATTTATATGCAAATGTCACCAGCGACAAGATAAAAACAATATAATACGGTAAAATCATGACGCCGGAATGATTTCCGACCATAGGAATATCATAATATCGTAAAACAAAGTACACGGTTCATCCACTAAAACGACTACTCGAGTCTTGAGCACAAGTAATAAAATGTCGTACACGCGTAATAAAATAATGCCCCTGGCTACACCCAACGCCAGTAGGTTAAGGCGGAGGCATAAAAATGAGCAACAGTTCTGTCAGTCACGACTCTTCATATCAGGTGTCCCTGCCATAAAGGTATGCGACATAGTCAGGCCAATTGTTTCGACGATAGCTGGACTTTTTGTACCATGGAATATTCGCACATTAATTTATATCACGTGTGGCGTGTTAACTGCACCAAGAATTCACGAATAATTAAACTTATTTGAGAAAACGAACAATTATACTGTGGCTGCAGCACTAGCGCGCTGCTCCAATATTTCAGTTAGCAAGCTGATAAATTTGATACTGTGGTTACGTGGCTGGCTACGCGGTCAAATTAAAAAGTCCTGAACGACGTAATTTTGGTAATAAAATGTATATCGATCAAGTTATTTAGCTTCGGCCTCTGAAGCCACAACGAGGCTGAAGAAATCTCAGCCTTAAAGCTGCTGCGCACTGCCGCTAAACTTTAAAGGTACACGCCACCAGAGCCTTCTAGCACAAGACGTGATGGAAGCAGCTTGCGCCCAGTAAAAAATAAGGGGAAAGTTTGGTTAAAGGTGTAAATAAACTTTCCCTATTTTCTTACTGGGCTATCTACACCATTAACCAGACTTCCTCCTATTTTTCATGTCCGTTCATTTCTGTTAACAAATATTGGCCCAAGAAAAATGATAAGCCCAATAGGTGGGGAGGTACTTGAATTCAAAAGTGGGGGAACTTGAACCCGAAAGTTGGGGTGGATTTGGATTCCAGATTTAAGGTTATAAAAGCCACTGCACGGCACAGACACGAATGATCCATGGCACGAAAAATCCATAATCCTTTTCTACGGAATTGGGGGCAAACTTCACCATAAGGCAAACAGTCTTCACACGTGGCGATCTCTACGGCGAGTGTGGGGGTAGGAAAAAGTTCTCCCTGGCTGTCGGCGGCGACCCATCTTCGTAACTCATCGGCTCGGGCGACTCGGGAAGGGTGCCGGGCATCGACGACATCCGGTAGCGATGGAGGCTCTCCGAGCTCGACGAGTTGTAGAACGCGTCGTCGTCGAGCGAACAGACGCGAAGGACGGCGCGACCGTTGATGCGGCAATGCGACAACTGATGGAAGACGCGGTTTGCCTCGTCCACAGGGAATACGCTGTAGATCGGCGGCTGGATCTACGCAAATCACACGAGAAAACCCATTAAAACAAACAAATAACTGACTTACTGATAAATTAATTAACGACTTAGTTGCCACGGTACACGCGGACGTGCACATCACAGAAGAACGGGCACATTTTTAACTTTTGTAGCACAGTTAGTAGCAAGCAATAAGTTCTAAAATGGCGTATAAATCGTCTGAATAAACGAAAAATGCTCAGACTAAACGTGATAATCAGCGGAGTCGAGAGCGGCACAAGAAATTGCGGCAGAAACTGCAAATTTCCGACAGAGTGCTCATAATTTTAATTTTGCTACTAGATTTACCAAATCGGAATTTTTCACTCAAAAAATGTGCACTGTCGAACGAAAATTTTCGACAACACAACACGACAGCAAAAAATTGGAGGGGAAGGGGCAAATGCACTTTTGGCTTTTGCTCGCATTTTTTTGTCCCTACCTATGACGCCATTGGTGAGAATATACTACGCGTGACGGCGTGATGATGTCCGACCTTTTCGGTAGCGACGAGGTTGACGAGGTCCTGTAGTTGTTTGCGGCTGCCACGGTGCACTCCAAGCACGCTCTGATTCCTCATAGCCAGCGAGTACAGATTCAACGGCACCTCGTACTTAGCGTTACCTCCCACTACGATCACTCCTCCCTACATACACACAGCGTAATGGCCGATTCACACCTACGACGCAACTCAACTCAACTCAACTGTCGTGACACAGTTTTCAATTTTTACGCGCAACAGCAGCGTCTTAGCCATCGCAATTCTGTCTGTCCATCTGTCTGCCT
>Ga0056128_1001333_pt1 | contig 27190 bp, 14 predicted proteins | sample WorMetLIZISLAND2_FD_71113 | JGI IMG/M metagenome (GOLD analysis project Ga0056128, IMG submission 71113) | Marine gutless worms symbiont microbial communities from Max Planck institute for Marine Microbiology, Germany - Olavius geniculatus... ... | reverse complement strand
GCCTAGGCTTAGCCCACAGCTGATCACGTGTTATATAGGCCTTCCAATTACAACCCGCCCGCCCTCCTAATTAGCATGCTAATGACCATAGCTCGTCGAGCTAGCTGGATGAATGATAGCAAACATCGAACAGACGTCGAGCAGACGTCGATCAATTAGCACGTGTATTTCGAACACATTTGCTCGATGTTTGCTCGATCGTGTAAACGGGGCATAACTCACTAGGTCACTCGAAGCCTGGTCAACTATATGAGTATTGATCGGTTAATGCAAAGGCTGTTGCGTGGTAGGTTGATCGATTAGAAGCCCATTGATTGGCCGCTGATCCGACAGCTGCTGTCACACGGACTGCCCGGCGTCCGTCCGTTGCGCACTGTTACTGTCCACTGCATGCTTCCTACTGTAAAGGATTGCCCGATTACGTGACCATGAACTGTATCTTTTGAACGGCTTGAACTTTCTGCAGCATGCCCCTGTGGTTGTCTAGAAAGCCTGGAAACAGTATGAATTCATTGTTGTAAACGGCCAAACTATGATTTCCAAATTTCACAAGGTAGTGTAGCAGCAGTATTAACGTGAAATGGCCAAAACTACAGTCATTTATGTCAAGTTTCTTCTTGATGTTGCATGCCAAAAATTATAAAAATTGGCCAATGTTTTACAGAGTTATTCAGAAAAGTGACACATATTTTTTGAGCCACCCGATGGTATATAGTTCGCTATATGCGTCAGATGTGACGTCATCTGTGGCGTTGAGTGTGTGCCGATGTCATGGCCCCGTCCCGGACGTAACAGCCTGGCCGTGGCGTATAATCAAATAGTGTTTGGTCGTCATGTTGGCGACCGCATCTGCTCAATTTCTGTTCGTTATAGCATCACTTCTGCAACTGTGTACATGGTGATAAGTGCATGCGCTTATTATGTTGGCTGTAATCTGATTTTTTTTCAGCGTCGCCATCTCCGTTACATAGGCCTACAGCAGAGACCGTATATAGGCCCAGCCCACGTGGGCGGTGGGAGCTTATGCGTGGGAGCGACGTTTGTGTTTTGGCCTAAAAATTCAGCGAGTTCTTGGGGACAAAAGGCTGCGTTTTCCGACAGATGGCTGAAAGTTTCTGACAGCGAAGATTTTGCTTGCTCGGAAGTTTAATCTTGCCCGTAAATTTCCCCAAAATGGGGGCTTTTCAATGTTTCACCCCAAATTATGTATTTTTTGTCAGATTTTTCTTCTGTCAGGCTCGGGGGGAGGAGCCACTGCTTAAAGTGCATTAAATAATGCGCGCTTAGGTGGGCTGATGAGTCTGGCATGGCTTGCTCACGGCGAATTATTTTGCTGTGCAAGAAATTGTTGGTAAATTGTTTCGGTTTATGAAGCAAATAAAATGATGGATAGATCGAGTGTTGACTTTATCAGTCTGTATTTGTCTGTTTTGTAGAAAAATCTGATCAACTGTTGGTGATGTCGCAGCTAATCGCCGGGAAGGACCGTGTTTCGTGTCCGCAGACTTCGGCCCAAGGCTCTCCAACGTCGCGTCGGCGCCCTGCGGACCTGGACGTTTTATTACAGCCCAAAGCCCGACTGGCAAAGCTGGACCCACAGGCGAGCTGCTCTGGGGAGCCTCAGTCTTCCACTGTGGAAGAGGATAGCAGTGATGCCCAATGCAGGTCAGATAATAGTAATTTACTAAAATAATGTAAAAAAATAATAGTAAAATAATGATAGCCAAAACAAACTTACCGTAACACTGCTGGCTTTTATTAGGACATTTGACTTAGACCCCTGGCTTGTATTAGAGACCCGGCTTTAGTATATGACACCCGGCTTGTATTAGCAGTTTTACGGTATTTGAGTGGAAGAGACTGGTATTGACTCAATAGATCCTCTTTAACTGATGTTTTTGTGCTTAGTGTCTTATTGTCGTGTTACCTACAATACGCTGGTGCATCATGTAGTTTTAAAATGTTTATGGCACTGCAATTTGTCAGAACTTTTTTCGACGAATATACGACGTGATATTACTACAAACGGCATGGGTGTTCCCTTAAATGTTTCATTGGAAAAGTACTGGGGGTATTTTGCTCTTTGCTTAAGGGAGTTGGCATAATTTGGTGTCTTTCTCTGAGCAGTATGACTTATCGACGTGTTTTAATTAGGTTACGTGAGTGGCCAGCATAATGGCAGCATTAAGGAGTCTGCTTTTTTCGCATCATGTCCTGCTGCCAATAGAATTGTCCGCTAATTTTGTATGACAAATACCTGGTAAGTATTCTTCTGCTGCTGCTGAGTTTGACTGCTTGTTGTTCTAATGGGCTCTAGGGTTGGTCAGTGTTTAATGCCGGGTGTCATTCAGCGACTGGCGACCGTACAGACGTTCACAGCAATGTGCTGCGCCTTGGCCACTCTCACTGGTAATACCTTATTACATTAGATATTTTTGTAGCACTGTATTAAAGGGGTTAAAACGTGTGTTTACTGTTTGTGTGAACCCATCTGAGAGCTACAGAGCGCCATCTGCTGTATGAGATCACACAGGTGAACGTGTTTCGTCTTATAATAATAATAATAATAATAATAATAATAGTAATAATAATAATATAGAAATTTAAAAGATGTGCAAAGTCAGCGAGCTGAATCTGGGGATTCTGTGGTGCTGGCAGTTGCTAGATGGGTAGTGATGGGCTCTAAACTGAGTACCGGTAGGTAAGTTTTGAGATGGCGCCTGAAGGTTGGATGAAAAGTACAATGTCTATCTGATAAAGGGAGATAGTTCCAAATGTTGGGAGCTTTATATGAGAAGGCTCTTTTGCCAAAGTCCGTGCTGACACGTCGTCTGTCAAGAAGTTGCTGGTCAGCGGAGCGAAGTGTTTGTACAGGTGTTACTGTATACTGATCCAGTAATGACCTCAAGTGGAAAGCGTTTTATAGTTAATACTAGCCAGTTTGTAGGTAATGCGTGAGTGATTGGATAACCACTGGAGTTATTGTATAAGGTTGTTAGACGACTGATGACGGTTGCTCGGTAGCACCATACAAGCAAGAGAGTTCTCTGCAGTTTGCAACCTTCTGATGTTGGTAGACCCATGTGGAATTGAGTTGGCATAATCTAGACGTGATTGAACCAAAGAAGCTGCTACGGTCTTGGCCATATCATCAGCTAAAACTCTTCAGATGTGGCACAGTGCTCAAATATGAATGTGAGCAGATCTGCACACGGTTGATATGTGATAATGCAAATTTAATTTCAGCCAGACAGGCCAGTATTCGATTTATCTATCTACCCCAGAGGGATGGCCAGGCTGAGATGATGTGGATAGGTTATATACTGAGCTGGTTTACCTGTCCAATGACGTTGACCAGGCCTGGTACTTAACCACTAGACCACATCATCCTGACCTTTTTTCCACCTTCATGGAAAGGTGTGTTAACTGTCCTGTTAACAGTTAAACTGCTGCAAAAATTTCTGTGTATAGTGTATTTTCATTTATGTGCTGTTTACTTATGTATTTTATATTAGTCTGTGTTTTTTTTCTTCAGTTTATTTTTACATTTTTTCAATCCTGTGCAGTACGCATTCCATTTAACAACTTCTAATAAATGATTGTGTACAATGTATGATTTTACGATCAGTGTTATTGGCATAGTGGAAGTTTGTTTTAACGAAATATACTGTAGAACTTCACATTTTAGTTGCTGACTGATTTACTACTTATTTACTTACTTATTTGGCAGGTGCTCTGACAGCTGGCTACGTCAACAGTGTAATAACAACCATAGAGAAACGCTTTGAGATTGGATCCTCATTCTCAGGTTTGTATAGTCCATAGACTTTGTACTAAGCAGCTGCAAATGTTTTCATTAATTCACTTTCTTACTGGGTTAGTAAACATATAATCCGACCAGTGTGGAAATGATGGTGACTTAAAATATTTATGTACCTATATTAAAGTGTAACTGATTAAATAGTAGCAGATATGTGGGAGCAGAATAGATGTTAGTCACGTTGTGCTTTTTTATGTTTCACTGATTTTCACATAGTTTTTTGTCACTTGTTTTATTTTCATATACGCTGTGTTTGGAAAAAAAGAGTCTACGATTTGTTCAACATATCTTTGACAAACCTTAATTTTTGGCAGGAGTCGGCCTGAATATTTGCTTTATTAAACTTTGAGATATTTTCTTTTATATTGCCATGTCACTACGTAGAGCTGACGTAATTATGACGTCATCAAAAATGCCATTTTTGTATCCGAGGTGAAAAAAGCTAACAGTGTTTTGGTTAATAACTTTCACAAAATTAAACACATGTTTATAATATTTTGCAAGCGACATTACAAAAGCAACGTGCAACTGACAGTGTACTGATAGTCCACTTCACTCGAATACTGACGCCACTTTACCGTGTAAAATAAAACACTCTTTGTATTCTTACTTTGCTCCACACCAAAATAAACAGATCTGTAGCTGCCTTAGTGGTCATCAACTATGACAAAACTTGCTGTTAACCAACTTTTGAGTCAACAACTTTATTACAAATGTGCACTATCGCGAAGCTAACGCATGCTGCAGAAATGACGCTGCTCGCTGATAATGGCTGCTGCACAATGACGTTTTCATACTGCATGCGACGGCCACGCGTTAACATGGCGAAAAGCAAGATTAGGTTAAAAATTTGGATAACAAGTGATTTATTTCTATGCCAACAATTTTTGAAGTTTTTTACTGCAATTTTCTTTTATCATTTTTTCCTGTTTTCGTATTACAAAGGCTCACTTTGTTGTCATCTTTCCGCAAAAATGGCATTTCCGATGACGTCACAATTAAATTAGCAATACTTAGTGAAAAGTAAATTTTGAAAATAAATTCTAGGTGCTTTTTGTAAAATGTACCATTGTGGTAATGTATGCTGAAAATTATAAAAGTAAGTTTAAATTTATGAAAGTTATTCAGGAAAAAGTGTAGATTCTTTTTTTCGGACACGGTGTATATACGAATGAATGATGATGTTGGTGATGACTATCTGTGCTACTTTTGTATGATGTGAAAAATTTGGATGAATATGGAAAAAAACTGAATTTAAAAGCAACATTTGTTATTAGGTGCAGAATTCACTTCCTTAGATCATCTCGTAAGGCTGTCATCACACAGTCGAATGCGTTAAATTTTCTTGTTTGATTACATTGGGGCTGTATTATTACTTACATTATTAGTCAGAATCACTCTAGCATGCATGATTCTGCCTATAGCTACACACTGTTGGTAGCGTAGTCAGTCCGTCGTCTGTTACGTTCGTGCAACTTGCTCAAACTGACAGATTTGGATGCCATTTGGCGGACACATTTGCGGGGTCCAGTGGCACTTTGTGTTAGATGGGTCCCTAACATTTAGGGAAGTGGGATATTTGGGGTCAAATTCTAGCCAAAGTATGCAATCAGTGAATAAAAAGGAAAAGTGATTCCATTTTTTTCCCGATTATTTTGGTGTTTCTTGAATTTATTATCAGTCATTGTTGACTGGTTAGGTCTGATCGCAGCATCAGTGGAGGTGGGTGGCGTGCTATCAGCCGTGGTGGTAAGCTACTTGGGTGGTCGTCGACATATACCCAGCTGGATTGGGTTTGGAGCGATTGTCATGAGCGTCGGAACGCTGCTCTTTACTGTGCCACACATGATGGCGCCCGCTTATACCGTCACAGGTCTGTTTATCTGCGGATGTTTTGGAATTTTCGTTTTTGATTAGCGTAATGTCGACTAATGGTTTTGTGTGACAGAAGTTACCCGTAATTTACATTAGCAAAATTTGGCTTAGTTTGACTAACTGAAAGCATTATAAACAGTCACGTTCTCGATGTATTTGTGTCTTCTGATGATACAGCGTTTGGCCGCCGGTTATGTCGTCAGTCTGTAACACATGTATTGTGGCTAAATGGTATGTAGTATCAGGTCAGCAATGGTATCATTGAGTAGGGCAGCGATGGTGAGTTTCTATAGGCTGTCAGTAATAACCGTCTCTTTATCCACAGTGGTTCGGTCGCAGTTTTGAATGCAAACTTTCTGCCTGCACCTAATTACCATATCATATTCTAGCATTGATGGGATTCGATATAAGCAGCATGTATGCAGTGTCAGGAAAACTCAGATAGAAAGTGAATTAAAAACTCTCAAATCATGCAGACCAAACGAGTTTAATCTCAAACTCAACTCATCTACTTTGTAGTGAGTTAAATCAAACTCACCAAGAAAATGAATTAATTCATAAAATCATTTGGTTTCTTCCCGGTTACCAATCAATCAAGCAATCAATCAGTAAAGTTATTGAGACTGTCTTAAAATTCAAAAAAGGTCAATCACCAAACAATTACTGTTCGATCACTTCAGTGGTCCACAAAATATTTCGTTTTCAATCAGTCACTTAATCAATCAACAAAATTCACTCAAAAAATCTTAAAATTATACTGTTTCTAATCACATTTTATTTCCTCTGATATTTTATATTTGCTTCCAGCAATATAAATTTCTTAAAGTTTGCATTCAAAAGTTTGTTTCATGTTGGAGTTTCAATCTATCCATTTGAGTTTTTCTACTGAAGCGGATGATGGCACTGTTTTAGGTCCCTATTAATCCATTACTGCATGACTTATTTTGTGATGTACCAGCAAAGTACGTGTCCTTTTTGGGATGCTATAAATTTAACCAAAAACTGCCAGCTTACAGTGTTTTGATTTTAGACACCTAATAAACTCACAACTCATACAAATAGTGAATTGAATGAAACTCATAACTCACACTCTTTGAGATGAGTCAACTCAAACTCACAACTCACAATAAAATAACTCACAATGAGTTAACTCGTGGGTTAAAAGTCATTTCAGTTAACTCATGCCTAACACTGCATGTATGGGACTGCAGTCACTCGAAAAAAAAATCACTTTTTTCCACAACCAGAAGTCGGATATAGGCCATTTGATATAGGCAGTACGGTTGGTCCACCTTAGTGGCAGCTGGGCTTTTTGTTTGACTTTGTGTGCATATATGCTGTAACTGTTGCTACCATTTATGCTGAATGGAAGGTGTATATAACATATAATTAATTGGCTGCTGTATATGACAGGTGGTCTCAATTCCACTCGACACCCCGGCATAGACAGTGTGTGTCGACTCGGCCTGACTAATACGGCACGGTCTGTTAGCCTATTCACTGCTTTTATTAGCTTGATTTTTTATTAGGGCTTATATTAATAGGAAAGTTGCGGAAAGTTGCAAAAATTAACAACGTATATTTAAGTTTAATAAAACGCAACAAACTACATGTAGTAATTGAAAATGTAGAAATGTAGGCTATTGTCTGTAGCTGTCTGATACAAGTTTGAGTCATATTTGCAGTTTCGTTAAACTTTTGCCGGCAGTTAATGCTTAATACTAGCGCCATGTATTGCTAATGCTGCCTGCCTGTAAATTATTTATTTTCTCTTGCACAGTATCAACAAAGTTTTACTACATATTTTTGGAGCTAAAATTGACAAGTTATATTTACAATGTACATACTGGATATTTGAATATCATCAGTCAATTTATTTAATATGTGGCCGTCCTGTCTGTCTGTATGTTACGTATGGCTCATAACTCGGAAAGCTTGGAAAGCCAACAAAATTGGCGTGAACAGAATTAGCCATAGTGCCAATTTTTAGCTGAAAAAGGTCAACAGTCAACAGCCAGGTTGTGGTCAGTTTTAGGGTTGTGTTACTGTGTACTGTATAGCTATGCAGATAGCTGCACAATGTTGTCACAGGGCCAACGTATTTGTTTAATGTTTAGTAACATGTCATATCTTTTTTTCTCAGGTATGCTGAGCCATCTGACTGTTTATCCCGGGAATCGGGTCAACCCAACTACGTGCTAACCCTGGTCGTTGCACAACTTTTGATTGGTATCGGAGGATCACCTTTATACACGCTGGGCACTGCTTACATTGACAACCATGTCGATAAACGACGGGCTCCATCTTACATTGGTGCGACATTATATTCATTACTACTACTACTCATTAATACAGGGTGGTCCAAAAAAACGGCACAAAGTTTATGGCACCATAATTTTGCAACCGTACATCACAGAGTCATGCGGTTTTCAGCTAAATGTTCTGAAAGAAATTTTTTACATAACTAAAGTTAGTGTTTAAATACAGCCATTAAATATTCTTCGTTTTACCGCTGGCAAGTGAACTATTGAAAAACAGAATTACCTTCAATGTACTTTGGTCCATAAAAACTTGCCACTGTTATTTTTTCAATAGCTCCGTGAAACATTGGCCGATTTCAATAATTTTTCGCATGCAACATTAAGAAGAAACTTGACGCAAAGATCTTTAGTTTTGGCCACCTCACCTTAAGGCCGTCGCTACATTACCGTGTGAAATGCAGAAGTCGCTGTTTGGCCATTGACAACAATGAATTCCTATTGGGTAGCGTATGCGTCGGCTCAAAAATTATAAATTAAATAGCGACAAACGCAATTAGCAATCATTATCACTCAAAAAATCACACGTATCACATCACATCATCTTCATTTCAGCATGTGCTCAAAATGTCCTTCTGCAGCACAAACGCAAGTGGTAGACGTTGACACCATTTGCCAACAGCACGTTCAGTAACTGAGTGACTTAAGCAGCTCACTCGCTGTTGATATATCATTTTAGTTTTTTTTGACACAGAATTTTAAAATAAAGATGAAGCAACAAATTTTCAATGATTTTGCGGTCTCAGTAATTTTCTGAGCTGATGCATGCACTGCCCAGTATGAATTCATTGTTATCAATGGTCAAAATACGACTTCTGCATTTCACAAGGTAGTGTAGCGACAACCTTAGGGCGAAATGGCCAAAACTGCAGATATTTACGTCAAGTTTCTTTTTAATGTCGCATGCCAAAAATTATTAAAATCGGCCAATGTTTCATGGAGCTATTGAAAAAATAAAAGTGGCACGTTTTTATGGACCGCTGTGTCGAAGGTAATAGCGTTTTTGCATAGTTCAACTGCCAGTGGTAATAACAAAGAATATTTAACTGCTGTATTCAAATACTAACTTTAGTCATGTAAAAAATTTCTTTCGAAACATTCTGCTGATAACCGCATGACTCTATGACGTACGGTTGCAAAATTATGGTGTCATTAACTCTCTGCCGTTTTTTTGGACCACCCTATAAGTCATTATAAGTTTATGTTAAGCTACAGACATTTATCGGGGTTGCGTTGTATGATTACATATGTGTGTTGTAGTTGCTGCCATTTTTCGGTGAATAAAGATTTATATGTTACCATTATTTGCTGATTTTATTTGTGCTTTGGTAACTAGCTGTTGCATTACTTGGAATGATATCTGTTAACATCAGAAAACAGCAAGACAAGGATGAACCGGGATGAGGGTTTTACCATCTTTTTTTTATCTGTGACAAATTTTTCTTTTGGTGACATCAAAAGTGACAGAAATCTTTCTGAGTAAGGCAACAGCAGTTGCCAAAGCATCAACAAATCTTTAAATACTATTTTTACTCCTACTGCTACTACTACTACTATTGTTGTTGTTGTTGTTGTTGTTGTTGTTGTAGCGTTCATCTATGCATCTGGGGTATTTGGTCCCCTTCTTGGCTTTACCCTGGGAGCTCTAATGCTTCAGTACTACGTTGACCTTTTAACCTTTGATGCCACGCTTGACCTCAACCTGACCTCCAGTAATCCTCGCTGGGTCGGCGCATGGTGGGCTGGATTTCTATTCATCGGAACACTATTCTTCATCGTTTCCCTACCGTTCTTTGGGTTTCCCCGAGTGCTTGTTCGGGAACTCTGGAAGCTGGCTGGGGAAAACCCATCACGGCTGGAGCTGATGATCGACCAGGGGTTCTACAAGAAAGGCCAGAAGGATGACGATCGGACGACGGCAAGTGATGCTGGGCCTTCTCCATCTGCTTATGGGAAAAACCTACGAGGTTTGTTACTTGTAAACATTATTAACTAGAGAAATGTGCCAGCCTGGTTCCAGCGTATTGTATGTTTGAATTTTTTGAGCTGAAAATTGCCACCGACGTTATGTTTGTCTTGGCAAACGTTTGCATCAATTTTAGCTTTTTTGTACTTTTTTGTTTTTGTGTTAGGAGCCCATACAGGCAGATGGACAGACTGACAGACACTTATTATGGTCTGCTAGGACAACTTATTATTTGCTCGTTATAAGGCACTGATATTAGCTTGTCTGTGTTATTTATAACAGTTAATAATTGCTGCTACTGTTGTTGTTCTTGTTGTTGTTAGATTTCCCGTCGGCCGTGTGGCGTCTGCTGTCCAACTCTGTCTACATAGTGACGTGCTTCGGCATCTGCTGTGAGGTCTCAATTGTCAGCGGTTTTGTTGTCTTTCTACCCAAGTACCTCGAGACAGAGTTCGGCGCTACCAAGTCTGCTGCCAACCTTCTTACAGGCATGTCTTGTTCACATCGTTATCATTAATATCATTATTATCATCATTGTGCCGAGAGGCAGGGGATGGGCTGGGGTTTAACGTGGCGTGAGTTATTGTCATTACTACAGGCATTACTATCATATGTGTTATTATAGTTTGGTGGCATGGCGTAGTAGCAACACGTTCATTCAAATCAACGAAGTTACTTTACACCAGGCTTGGTTAGTACTTGTCGGGTCTGCAAGTAAAATTGAGTTGCACAGTGGCTACAGTAACTTGAATCAAAATACTGTTACCGTTGCATTCATCTTTTCACTTCTTCGGACTTTGACTTGTATATGTGAAATGTGTAATATGTGAAGCATGTGTTATATGAATCATAACAATGTGAAACGCAATGTTGATATGTGAACCGTGTGTGTTTTGTGAAACATGCGATATGTGAATCAGGTGGCAGTGCTATACCTGGTGCTGTGGTGGGTATTCTAATGGGCGGCTATTGTCTACGTCAGTTCCAGCTTACAAGGAGAGGTCAGAGATTGATTTCATGTCTTACTTGTAACTTTGTTATTATGCCTAGATGGCATGTTTTGGTTAAGTTATTTTGGGGTCACAATAGCTTGGAAATTGAATTTTCTGTTTTTCGGGCTTGTTAAAATTCACTATTAGCACGCCGTGGAAATAAAAGTAAAGTGTGACTTCATTCTTGTTGGTATTATTGTTTAAGTACTTTTGCGGTTTTTCATAGGGTGCACTAGGTAACTAGAACTGTGAAAATTAATGCTTCTTCGCATTACGCATAATTATAACACGATTTATCATTAAAAGACTTTAGCGATTAATAAACTACTTGGTTCTTGGTCCTTGGTTCATCCCGCATCCAACTGGACACATTGGGCCACACTCCGACACCATCCATGTCTGTCAAGAGCTGCCACCTCTGCTTCTTCCCAGGTGAACCCCATCTTTTGTAAGTCCTTGTTGACTGTGCTCCTCCAGTTCGCTCTTGGTCGACATGGTCTTCTCTTGTATCCTGGTACCTGCCAGTACAGTGCTTGTTGTGATATGCATTGATGGTCCATATGCGGAACATGTCCAAGCCAACGTAATCATCTTTTTCTATAAAAATAAACTACTAATTTTTCAAAATTTAATTATGGTCATTTCAGTAAAATCATTATGACATAGGTACTATGACATCATGACAGGCATCTGAAATCATCTCAATTAACTGCTTTTCCAGAAAAAGTTGACATTTTTGTTCATTTACAAAAAAGACTGCATTAAAAAACACACACTCAGATATTGTGTTTCACTTTCAGTGCATCAGTAACCAGAAAATTTGATTAACAAGAAACTGTGTTATTTCCGTCAGTTACCATTGTTAGGTTTTAATTGGAATTAGTAATTAATTATTTGTTAATTATTTACATAGAGTTAGTTATTGAAAACATTCTATCTGTCACCAACTCTAAAACAGTTTAATTGCTACCAGTTGTAAAGGTAAGCTATGTGGTTTGTTTGTAGGTGCAGTACAGTTTACGTTGGTGCTGAACGCTGTTGCTCTCATGTGCTTCGGAGGGTTTTTTTCTCTCGGCTGTGACAACCACAAAGTCGCAGGCATCAACGTCCCATATCCCTCCGCTTACAGGTGATAGTTTACATTTATATCAGGTTTGGTCTAGTGCTGTTCGATCAGCAAAGTTAATCTACTAGTTAACCCTTCGGCGGGAAGATGGGGTCAAATTGACCGCAGGCTCTGTACATTGTTTAATATTAAAAAGTGGTTTAAACTTATATAGATAGACAAGATTCCGTGACTTTTACTATTGATTTATTGCCTTCAATCTGGCGTGCTTAGTTTATGTTTATGCCGATAGGTGGTGTTCCTATTGAGACGTTCTCGACACCTCCTTTGACGTTGACGTTAGCATTACAGAATTGGCCTTCTCATCGAAGGGTTAAATGTTTGTTCATACTGTATGTATTGTAAACAGCTGCCCAGATCAACTCAGCCTGGCCATCCCTCTGTGGTTATGAGTACCAGCGAAAGCTGGGTGTAAGTAGGCACATTGTGCAACGCACTAGCTTCTTATCCATGGTCTTGCAGTGTAAGCTGCAGTTTGGCTGAGGGTCGTTTAGCATTGCTGTATGGGCGTTGTGGCTTGTGAACGACTTTATCAAGGGTAGAATGGCAAAAATCTTATTTGCTATCGGTGACATTTCAATAAAATTGCAAACAAATTACTAAGCAATGCATTGCTTCGGACGTTTTCTCCATTGTTTTTATGTTCTTGTAAAGTTTTTTTAATAAATAACATCGAGATTTGTTTGCTATATTTCATCATGTAATAAAATAAATATTTAAGTACCATTTTAAAGAACTTTGTAGTTTGTAGTCATGACGTTTTGCCATAGTCAGTTGTGATACAATGATTTGCCATTCATTTTTTATTATCTCTAATGTCTTGCGATGTTATGAGAGACAGAGAACAGATTAAGAGTCCAATGACAGCCTTAAGGCTAACCTTAGAATTAAATTGCGACCTAGATGCTTTTGTTTGGGCTTAATTGTTTTCTTTGGTTTATTCTGATTGTAATGTGTTATGCACAGTGACAGTTCATCGGCAGGAGTCGGGGACCAGCTTATTGTGAATCTGACGTCATCATGTAACTTGATGTGCAACTGTAATGATAACAGTCTAGAGCCAGTGTGTGGTGCAAACCGTGTCGTTTATTTCTCACCCTGCTACGCCGGCTGTATGAAGCTACACAGTGCTACGGCGCACAGCCTGGTAATACTAGTTTACTGCTGATAGTTAGGGCTGCAGATTACAGAACTTAACAATTAATTAATCAATTAATCATTAAAAAATTAATGGATTAACATTTTGTAATTGTATTAAAGGACGCCATATGCATATTCATATGCATATCTAGGGTTACCCAAATGATTTTTGCTGTTTAGAGGACTAATATCATCACATCGTATTTTACACACAGATTTAAACTGGCAAGTTTTTTTGCATACATTTTATGTTAAAAACAGTAGAAAATTGTTTCAGGAGATAAGTTTTTGCAATGTGTTTATTGTGATTATAGCGATTTTTTAAAAAAAACTTATATTTTACAAGGTATTGTGGAAACGCTGCTAATGTCTGGTGTTAATGTCTGCACTTTGTTGCAAATTGTCCACAGAATGTGTAATGAAAGAACTTCAAAAGTCAGCTGCTAATATTTGGCACATATATGGACAATGAAAAGTGAGAAGTTATTTTTTGAGACACAGTGTACTAATACAACTACAACTACTACTACTACTGCAGTATCTGTTGTTGTTGTAACATGTTCTTGTTGCAGAACTACTCAAACTGTGCGTGTATCGCCGGTGGTGTCACGATGTCTTCTGTGTCCGCATCGAGTGGCATCTGTCGTGGAGAATGTGCTACTCTCCTGCCGTTCATGATTATGCTTTTCTTCATGACGTTTGTCATCGCTGCCACTCAAATGCCACTTCTCATGGTTACCATTAGGTGAGTTGTAGTCGTAGTTGTAGTAGTAGCAGTGGTAGTAAGTGAATTGATCGCTAAGTTAAGCAAACGACCAAAGATTTTCTTAGTCAGTCATTTAGTCGGTCAAGAGAATCGGCCAAGGTTGTGAGTGGAGTTTATTCGCTGTCCCTAGCTATGATTAGCAAACAACAACGATATCCAATAAACTAAATCCAATAACCTATTAGAATCTGTCAAATACTGATGTTTCAGCAACCGATGTTTCTTCTCCGGAACAATTTTTTATGAAGCATTGGTCATTAGGCATTGCTCACGAATGGATTTTGTGTAGATAAAAGTCTGTAAGTCATTTTAACAAAAACTGGGGGGTTGCGTGTGTCTGGTTTTCCTCTGGAGTTAGTCCAAGTTAGAGATAGGTAGTCTGAACATTTAGTGTTTTCATTGATTTCAGGTCAGTGCAAGAGGAAGAGAAAGCATTTGCTCTTGGAGTTCAGTTTGTGATGCTGCGACTGTTTGGTAAGCAACCTTTAGTAGTAATAGTCGTAGTTATAGTAGTTGCAGTAGTTAGTCATCGTCATATTTGCAGCAGCTATGGTTATAATAATAGTAGCAATATCCACTACTGCTACATTGCAAAATAAGGGGAGCTTTTTAGCCCTCTGAAGGAGTTTGTATTGGTTAATTTAGGATGTGAGCTGTATTGTTTATCTTTTTGGCTTTCTTTCGAATGCAGCATTTGTTTGCAAGCTAAGAATGTTCCACAACTGATGGCAGCCCCAGCATGTCAATAAATGAAACTAGTAATTTGTTGATTTTTCACAATTTATCAATAAAATTTTACTTTGTTTAAATATGTTGACAAACGTTATGTCTGTGTACCAGCTTATATTCCGTCGCCAATCCTGTACGGTCACGTGATCGACAGCACATGCATCTATTGGTCGTCGCAGTGTGGTTACCACGGCAACTGTCTGCTGTACGACCTCGTCTACTTTCGATACAAATACGTCGGTGCGTCCAGCTTCTGGGCTTTTGTTGATTGTTTAGCACTTTTAAGTGCTAGAAAATCATGCTGCAACAGCACATAGTCAGATTGCTTGGTTCTTAGACTACTTTCTCCGGTCCACAAGTTGCTGAGATCTGCTACAAATTGTCACTTCAGATCTGCTGAGCCTAACCATCCATGGCATCCATCCCTGTGGCGGTAGACACACTGAGTACCAGTGAAAGCCAGGACATAAGCTAACACACTGTGCTATGCATTAGTCCCATATCAGTGATCTTGCAGTGTAAGCTAGTGTCTGGCTGAGGGCTAAACTCGGGAGGTACTTTTTTACGTGTGTTATTTAGGAATGTCGTTTTTACGCGCGAAAGCAGCTATGCTTTCAGCGCGTCTTAGCTATCGCAATTCTGTCCGTCCGTCTGTCCGTCCGTCCGTCCGTCTGTCTGTCCGTCTGTCACACGGGTGGATCAGGCAAAAATGGTCCAAGCTTGGATGTCCAAATCTTCACCATCGGCTACCTGGAAGACTCTAGTTTCAGGAACCGTAAAGCTTTTCCATAAATTCGAAGGGGGTCACCCCGAACGAGGGAGGTAAATGAGAGCGGGTTGGTCAAAATTTGCGATTTTCAGCCAATAACTCGCTGTATCTCAGTAACGGTGCGAGATAAGGCTTAGGTTACTATTAGTCACTAATATGAAGTCGTACATTGGCTTTCGATTGCCACCGAATTCAATGACCTTGGATGGCCTTGAACGCCAAAATAGGGGGTTTTACAGATTTTTTCGCAATATCGGGCTGCGCCAACGCCACACGCGCCTGTGGCCGAAGTGTACTGTGGTCCCGATGGGCCGAGTCCAAATGATATGCGATTTTCTAAACTATAACTACTGAACTGGAAATGCTATAGGCTTTCGTGCGTCTAGTGAGCTTTGCTCAAATTTCTTGATACTAAAGGTGCTAGATGCTGTTCTCTGAGGCTGTATTTGGTTTCTACTTTCACTGCTGCTACAACAACTACTACTACTAGTACTGTGCGTGTTTCTTTAGGAATGTCATTTATACTGAAGATGCTAGCTGCTGTCTTCTATGGCTGTATCTGGCTTCTGTTGCGTCGCCAGCACTGCTGTGATGTCCATCTTACTAGAAACTGCCAACCAGTCAGTACTACCATATGTACTATTTCAATTACTGATTTTATTTGTGAAGTTTCTTTTGGGTAATGGATGTGGCTGTTTTGTACTCTAAAATCAATGATGTCGGTATAACTAATCCATGTCAGTTGCCTTGTCTCTCTCTTTCTCTGTCTTGTCCATTTGTTTTATGTATTTTTAATGCCAGGCAACTGTTAGTGCTTATGCCTTGTTGTCCAGCTGTGATGATTCTCTGAGCTGCAATGTATTCTGTCTATTAAACAAATAAATATCAATACGAGGGTTATTCAGAAATTCTAGACTGTTCTTCTTAGTAAGCATGCAGTGACATTTGAAAACCAGAACTATTATGAAGTTGTACAGCCACTATTGTACATCACTTGCCATGGTTTCATTTATGACATCATGCTGTGATATCATTTTTATTAAAATATTAATGATGGGCATTGACGTTTGGCATGGTCAGAGAAAAATGATGAAATTTTCTAGTTGCAGAAGGCAAAAAAAGTGCTGAAATTTATCGTAGATTATCTGTATTATTTAGCAGCGACACTTTATCGCGTTTGAGAGTATTTGAATAGTTTGCCTGCTTTTGCAGCGATCATCAGTCAGTTAGTGATGATGTCCATGTTGGAACACTGCAAACGACAATAACGATTAGCTGCAGGCAAAGCATTATTTTGGACACTTGGGGAGTTGTTCTCGCAGACTTTTCTGCCTGAATGGCATAGTGTGAATGCAGAATATTACTGTGCATTATTGTCTGATTGATTACGACTAGCGATTCGCAGCAATCGACCAGGTTTGCTGCAGAAAGGTGTCGTTCTTCAACATGACATTGCACCACTATGCGATAGGCCCATTGCACAGTTGAGAAAATTGAGGAAATGGGCTGGGAATTGCTGCAGCATTTGCTATACAGTCGTGGTTCAGCTCGAAGTGATTTTTCATTTGTTCGGACCACACATTGAATTACTTGGCGATATTAAGTTTAAGAACGATGAAGATGCTCAACAGCATGCGGCCGGAAATTTCAACATGGTGCAAACAAAAACTTAATGCTACGGGTTCCAGCCGACTTGTAGAACAATGCGAATATTGCAGTGAACTGCAGGGAGAATATGTTGAAAAGTAACATAAATATCAGAATTGTGTGTTCTGCTGTTGTTGTGTAAGAATGTCAGTCCTGGAATTTATTGAACGACCCTCGTATCAATGTTATTGATGTCTGATTGTTTGACCGACTGACCGGCCAACTGACCAACTGTGTGACCATGTGACCGACTGAGTTTCAGTTCATAAGAAAAAACTAAGAGAAGTCAATGAACCAACTTCCTCATAGTTGTGAGAAAATTGTTTACTGTGGTGGATGGCGGCATTTAGCTTCAAACAGAAATCATTTCAAGGAAGGCAACAGCAGTTGTTGAGTGAAAGCAAAAGGTCAACAGGTCAGTAGTTAAAGTAACTACTTGTAATACAATAAGATCTGATAGTTTGATAGAATGTTATTGATATGTTGTGTTATTTTTAGCATCGTACAGAGGAGGAGCGAACATGTATTAATGCCAGTAGTTCCTGTGACATCTCTACTAGCGTGATCACCGGTAAAACCCCAGAAACTTCACAGCCGGTATCCACGACGACGACGACCTTTGACTTTTCAGCCTCCATTCTGCCCACCAAGGACGAGTCCATCTTGTGAATGACCATTGGCTGGACGAGTCCATTTTCTGAATGCTTATTGGCTAGTTAGTAGTGGGTGTGGCTAGGTTATTTCACTCTTTCTCACACAGGGCCAACAAAGTTATTGCTTATGGAGTGGACCCAGAAGAGGCCAGAGCTAGAAATTGCCAAAGCTTCAAATAGTCTAGTCTACTGCTAGTGTAATTATTTTAGTCATTTTAGTGCATGATGCTTAGCTTTTAGGCCAAAAATTCTGAATGCATATCTTTGTCACACATTAAACATATTCCAGTTTTGAAAAGTTATGCTGTTATAATCCCAGTGTAATAGTTAAGCAGCGTACGGTTGTTTGTTACCTTTGCCATGCTGAAGTGAATTGATGAAGGGTTTTTGAGTTCAATCATTGAGTTTTGTTTGCTGGATTACTCGAAAGAAATTATGAATGGATTTAGATGAAATTTTGTGGAAGGCTTAGATGTGGTCTAGGGAGGAAATGATTGTATTTTAGTGGCGATATAGGTTCTGCCACTCAGCTAAACAGGAAATGTGGGTAAGTGGTAATGCCTTAAAAATCTATTTGCACTTTCTCATTGGTAAACCGGTTTCAGCACACATATCATATCAATGAGCTCATACTGCTTATGTTTATATTCAGATAGATTGAATCTCAGGGCTTTTCCTAACATGCAGTTCTACACGTGATCTGCAGTTGTAATTCTATAATGCACAGTTGTGGTCAAAAGTTGTTTAGTTGTAAATTGTAAGCCCACAAATGAAAATCTTGAGTTTGGGAAATTTATACCCATTACATGCAATCTCGGAGTATTTTTGATGTTCGTAATGCCTTTGCAGTCAGGTTTTCAGCCTGGACCCAACTGGGGGAGCTCAAAGTGCTTCCCAGACCCTCTAGCTAGTGGGGAAAAGCTGTGCTGTCTTGTCCCTAAGTACCTTACCTCTTTTTGGCCTGTTTCTGAGATTTTTAGTTCTTAAGTTTTAGGTCATTGTGCTGTTCTAAATATTTTAGGAAAAATTTTTGGATTGATACATACTCAGCAGAAGTTTAGTATGGATCTCATTCTTCTTGTTACCGTCACTGTCTGTGATATTTTTATTTCTCTTTTGTTACTAATAGTTTAATGATTCCCTGCAGTCTAAGGCATTCTGTATTCTGTACAACTTTTTCATGTGAACCAATCGCAGAGCATCTGCTACCAGTCACTCTCTGGGTGAAAGTCAGTTATCAACTGGTGAACTTACTTGTGATTGGCTACCTTATTTGTTACTGTTGGCATTTGATATGGTTAGTTTCGAGCAAGTTTACAGTCATTGCTAGTGTTAAAGTGAGGGACCTCCTGGAGGCGGACTCAGCTCCCTGTTTTGTTATAGCTACCTCCCACACCATGCTATACGATTGCTTGTGCATTTATTTTGTCAGTTATTTGATGATTGTGTCAGTATTTATACTTACACAATGATTGATGAGGCATAGCTACATCCCCCCTCCCCTGATGTCAAGTGTACCACTTTAACCATTAGTCATTGGTTGATATTTGTATTTGCTTGTGCAGGCAAAGCTTTGCTGAGGTGTACAAAATCTTCTGTTGCTTCTAGTTGCCGTCCATCCGTAGAAAAAGCCTTCATTTGTAAAATTTCTATTGGACCCGTCAGAATATTGGTGCAGTTTTTTTGTTTGCTTTCAGAGACTGGAAACAAGCCATTTGCATCTCATCCATTATGCAGCAGTATTTTTCACTTTAGTTTTCACGGTTACTGTTTAGTTTTTTTGTCTCTCTCTCTCTTGCTCCATGGGGTAAGTGCCCGTTGATGTCCATGATATATTTCACGAATTGTGTCCATTTCGTCCTGTCCATCGCCAATCTGTAGAGGGTGCCGATATCCTTGTTGCACCAGTCCACTAGTGGCGTAGTTGGTAACGTGTTTCGGCTGAAACGAAGTTACTCTACACCGGGCCCGGTTAGTACTGCGATTGGTGACTGCCTGCGGGCAGGTTAACCATCTCAGTGCGAAGCCTGCCAGCTAGGTCGACTCAGCCTTCTACCCTCCGTGGGACGGTAAAATGAGTAGTAACTCATTTACATGGGTTACGGAAGGTGGAGACCTTAGTACAGCTGACTGGGGTTGCCTAGCCGGCCGCTGCGCCAGCCTGTGTCTGCAGGCTGCACACGGTGGCCGTGCAGCAGGCGGCTCTGGTTAGTGACGAAAGCACATTAGAGGCGTGCTCGCGAGGATGCGCTATACAAATTGACGACCTTTACCTTTACCTTTACTAGGTCATTAGTCCATCTTCTTTTCGGTCTTCCTCTCTTGTTTTGCCATACATTATGCCGAAAACAACCTGTTTGATCAGCCTGTCATCTGGCATATACATTTACGTGGAATATTGCGAAATAAAAGAAAATATTATTTACTCCGTCCCCCCTTACCTTTTCACCAAACTGCAACTGGAAACAGAAATTTTTTATGCCTTGAGACCCTAGGCATCAAATGTGTGTGATAAATACAGCTTTTGTTCGATAGTTAAACATGCTTGAAACTTTTCAGCCGCTTTTAACCAGTATACACATTTTACGATGCTTATAGTTGTCTACGTGTGATATCTGTTGTTTACTGTGCCAACATATATTGTATATAGTATACACTGTGGCTGGAGAAAAAGCAATGAAATGTTTATATATGCTCGTTTACATGCTGATATTGCATTTAGCAAGAATTATTGATCTCATATGGTTCAATTTATTAACTTTAGCTTGTGTTTTTGTTAACAGTTTTTGATGAATTGCTCATTATTTTTGTTTCATTTTTGTTTACTGTTTGTATATACAGTTGTGCATACTGTTTACATTATATGCTAATTGGTATCTTTGTTAGTATCGTTATTACATTATATTATAGTTGTGTTATATGGTTAGTATTGTACTGTTTGAAAATAGCTCCTGTTAATATGTATACTGTTGTATCATACGCTGCAAGCTGTAGTGACCCTTAAATTCGGGCAGCATGTCTGTGTCTGTCTGCGTCTTTCTGCTGTCCATCAGCTTTGCAATGCAGCTTGCAAGCATGTCACCTACCGGTTTGTTTCAGTGGATTTTTGGGTGCTTTTTTGTCTCATATTTGTTACTTACGTGCATTTCTTGATATTGTTGTTTGTCAACACTGCTTTCAGTTGTTGTGTATGTGTATTGTAGTATTTCTAATGTATTTAATCGTGTTATCTATTTAAGTTAATTCTTTTTCCCACTGAAAGAATTAGGTTATGTGTTTATCTCTGTTTGTGTGTCTTCCATTAGATTACTTGAACAATTGTGGCCCATAATTTGTCGGCTGATTATGATGCCAATTTATGTAAGGGCACAACATGGCCATGGATCGGCAGATTTAATTGCGGTAGCTAGAGGGATCTTAGTGCAATCCCCGTTACATGCTCTTTAAATAATATGCAAACACATATGCTAGCGGATTGGATTTAGTCAGTTCTATACACCACTTGGCTGCACTAGTAAGTCTTTGATATTGTTTCTTTAGCATGTTAATAGTTGTATTCCCGGTGTTGATATTATGAGTGTATATTGTTGGTTTTTGTGCATTTTTGCACATTTTCTGTTTGTTGTGGTTGTTTGGCTTTCTGTGCTTTGTGCAGTTTTTTTTAGTTTTTTTGTTTATTTTCGTATTTTGGTGCTCTTGATTTTGTGTGTCAACATCAGTGCAGTTGGTGTTTTGATCTTCCGTACTTATTATCGTTACCTCAGCAGAAGCAAATCAAATGGTGGTTGTGTTTGGGGGTCTGTTATTTTTGTCTGCCAGATTACTCACAAATTATGAACTGATTTTAGGAATTTTTGTGCAGGGGAAATGATAATTATGTGTTTGTGTGCATTCCACGAACCACTCAAGTTTAACATTGCACTTGCTATACATATGATAATGCAGTTGCGTTCTGGCCACGTGACTTTGCTGCAAACGAAATTTCAACCCCTTAACTGTCCCCCAATCAAACTTACGGCGCCGGGCGGCCTCACGTTGGGCTCTGCCCCATATTTCTAGTGTTGATTATGTTTTGCTACAGTTTTTTTCAACGCGAGATCTCCGAGGACCATGGGCTGATCTCCACGAAATTTTGCCACATATTTGAAAGCATGTTCAGTTTATAAATGCTGGTCCAAAAGTTTGGGAGTCTGCCCCAAAAAAATTTTGGGGGGCAAAAAACATGCTAAATTTGGTACGATTCCGGACACTTTCCCACTTTAGCCCGAATATCTCCGAAACAAATCTGAAAACCTGGTGCACTACAGCGTTTCCTCCCGCATTCAACGAAAAAAGTTGATGAACTTCGGTCTACTTGTTGCGGAGATTTAGAAGTGCAATTGTACGTAAAAAACGACTTTTTCGAAAGACCATATTTCGACCCCTAGAGGGTGCAGCATTCCAAAATTTTTACACACGATCGATTCCACATCGAAAGCAGAAATATTAGTGAAATTCGGTTAACAAAGTTCTTTTGTCTCATTTCAAACCACCCAAGTTTAACATTGCGTTTGCTATACATGTATATGATAATGCAGTTCCGTTCTGGCCACGTGACTTTGCTGCAGACGAAATTTCAACCTCTTAACTGTCCCCCAATCGGACTTACGGCGCTGGGCGGCCTTACGTTGGGCTCTGCCCCATATTTCTAGTTACAGGTTTACTGCAGTGTATACCGGTGAAGGAATTTTCGGAAAATGTTTTAATTTCCGATGCAGTTGTTTACGAAGCACCCGGTGTGTTATAAAACTTTTGATGCATGTCATCGGCAGTTGCCACTCTTTCCCACCATAAATTTTAGCTTGTCAGAAAATTTTCGTTTAAAAAAACAAGCTCATACACTAAAAATTTCCCATTTGGGGGAATTTAGTGCAAAATTGAAATATTGAGCACCCATATTTCCTGTCTGAAATTTGTAGATGTTTGTCAGAAAATTGCAACGTCCTGCCCTAGTCTTTTTCTACCTACGACACTGCTGTTTGTGTTAAAAGTTTTATGCATAGCTGTGAGTGTAATCAACCTTTACAAACTTTTTGATGCTTCATTAAAAAACTTCTTTGTAACGTTTTTCAAATTTTGCTATGTATTTTAGTAAACATTCAACGTTGAGTGTAAAAGGATGGCAATTTAAATATTTATGTACAAAAACATGTTTTTGATAAAAAGCAATCTATGATGGCAAGTTTAGGTGAATATGAAAAATGTACTGTGATTTCTTTAATATTATTCAAGTACAGGAGGGTAACGCTTTTATTCAACGTTTACTGTTTTTTTCTTTAAAATAAAAAAAAAACGTTTTCTAACGTTTTGAAATTTATTTTTTTCCCTCTCGTTTACTGCATCTGTGGTATTACATGTATATCGATAACTCGCAGGGTTTCACAGGTGTCATAATACATATCTAATGATGTGGACTTGTAGATCTTTTCATGCAACTGATGCTGACATCTGTTTCACCGGTTTATTGTGCATTTTGTAGCAGCACTTCAGTGGCTGTGAATGTATCCAGTAGGCAACTGTTTTTTGACGCATCCTCTAGCTCAGTGGTAGCTACTTATGGCTGTATTGCGGACATGGTTTGCCTTCGTTTATTATTAGTCTTTAATTTATTGGTGGTAGTCGGGTCTAAAATTTTTGAGCCACCCTAGTGGAGAAGTGGGAGGGGGTTGTCATTTTCCAGCTCCACAGAGGGGGTGCATTCCTTCTTCACAGTTTTACTAAAATGTATTTAAAAGGGACTGTGTTAATCATTTTTTGTGTAGGCATAATTATGAATTATGTTCTCTGTATCAGCTGTGTCTGTAATAGTTTGTGATTTTATTTTATAGCAGTTTTGCTTTCTGTTTATGGCTAAGTAATTTACCCTGCAGTAATTTTCAATGCATCATAATAATTTCATTTTTATATGTACCCCACTTATATCCCACTTTTTTCACGTCTACACCCCCTAGTAATATATAATAATTAGTAGGCTACAGACGTGTCGTGAACGTGGTAGGTAGACCTATTTCATTATATATAGTCCTAGTAAATTATGAACTTATTTAGCGATTGTATAGGGTGCATATTAAATTAGGCCTACGTAGCGGCTACGCGTTGTACAGAAACGCCGGGTAAATAGAGTCTGCATGTTATATTTCGTGTTTAAGTTGCATGTGTTTACGTAGAGATGTGCATAGTTAAACGTGCCGTGATTTACGTGCATGTCCCATCACTAATTTAGTTGTTGAGTATTCATTACCTCACTGTGTACTTGAGTGCTGATGCTATGATGACGTAACATAACATCTCTTGAGTAAAAAGATGTTCTTGACTGTTTTTGATTTTGGTTTAAATCTTGGAACGTGGTTTACGGTGGTTAAACGTGGCATAAAACGTTTGCAGAAATGTTTTGGAAACATTTCGTGTTTTATCTTGCATCTACGACCGACTAACATTTGCCGAAGTGTTTTTGAGCATGAAACATTTTTGCAAATGTTTAGGCGTCGATTTCTTACATGTAACCATAGCTTGAATGCAGGAAATAGCATTTATAGTAAAAAGTTAACGAGCGTTCGTTTTGCTAATAGTTTACCGGTCACACGCTCGCGAAAACACGACCCCGCTGCTAATAAGCCAGGCCTACATGAATTCATTAGATCACCATCTAGATTAGTAGGCCTAGAACTGTGGAAATTAACAATTAGTCACAGATTGATCGTGAAGTCTTTTAACACTGTTATTAAAATTTTAATCGATAAATTCTCGACCGGTCACGTGCATCTCTAAGAATGCATTTTACAGTAGGGCATAGATAAAATCGCCGGTAAATTTGTTGCACTTTTGAAAATTAAATTCTGAACAAGACAAGTGACAATGTCAGAGGGGGGTAACTAAGTTAGGGGGTGAATGGGTGGGTAGAGGAGTCAGTATGCAACGGTGTCCTTGTACTTGTCGATGGCAGTCTCCTGCGCCTCCTCGAGCATGCCACGGAACGTGTCTACCGAGACTTGGCGATGGGGCGACTGTTCTGCTGCCAGGTCGTACAGCCGGTCGAATACCTCGCACGGCATCTTTACTCCGATAGCAGCAAAGATTTCACGCAACTACAATGACACGTGCAGCAAAGGTTAAAGGTAGTGTTATAGCTCTTAAAAAAGCCCATTCCCGAGCTATGGAGCGCCACCTGCCGTATGGGATCACACAGTGTCACCTGCCACTCGACACGGGTGAACGCGCCCCGCCTTAACCCCAGCCAGATAAGCCAGTACTCGATTTACCTATCCTGGAGGGATGGAAAGCTGAGTTGACCTAGGCGGCTGGTTACATGTACTGAGATGGTTTACCTGCCCGCAAACAGTCACCCATCCAAGTACTAACCCGGCCCGGTGTACAGTAACTTCGTTACACCACGCCACCAACCTTAGACTAGTAGACTAGTAAAGTACATGCCTATCAAGTTATCGTACCGTTAGTACGAGTGATAATCCCCTTTTCTCCCTTTCCCTTTATTTTTCCCCTTTTTCTTTCCTTCTCTCTCCCACCCTTCTTTGCCCTCCCTTTTTCCTTTACTTATTCTTTTCCTGACATCCACTGCCTTAAAAGTACGACCCCTTAAATCCATTGAGGGGGTATGGAGGAGCGCTGTGAGCTCCCCAGCGGGTCCGAGGCGGAACCCAACCAAAATCGAATTTTTCCAGCTCAAATTCAACTATTATTTTAAAATATTTCTAAAAACTAGTGAAGTAGCCTACGACTTAGCGCACTGGCTAACACCATGTGTCCCATCAACGAAGCCATCCAGGTTAACTCAGCCTAGCCATCCCTCTGCGCATAGGCGCAATCACTGCTGGCGTTAGAGAGTTGGAGGTCCCCCAAATACAAGCGTGAGGCCCCTATAATAGGGGTCTGGGGACGGAGCCCCCAGCGGGGTCCAGGGGCAGAGCACGAAACACTTTTGGCTTTTGGACGTTTACTGAAAGTCGCAAATTTGCCGCCTTTAAAAAACTGAAACGCAAAAAACTCAGATACAATTTGTGTTGTCTTTTCAAAAAATAACGTCTCTAAGCCGCGATACGTCACAGATTACTGTACAGTAATGAGAAGTAATAGACTTGTTCACTTCAGGTAAACTTTCCACATGTTTATTCATTTTATATTTTGAATATATTTTTTAAACTAGAAAATTTTATCACACCTAGCATGAGGCCCCTAAGCATACGTGAGGCTCCCCGGCCGGGAGAGATCAGCGCCGCCCTGTACGGGGGCCTCGCGGCTCGTAAATAACTTCGAGTTTACGTCTTTATACAAAAACCGAATAATATTTGTAATATGCAGAGTAGTAGTAGACTAGTAGTACCTGTTCTCGTGACCTCGGTTCGAGCACATCTCGTTCGTATATTCCGTGTTGAGAGAAGACGCTGGGGTTAATCAGCGCCCACATTCCAGGCAGGTCTCCGTAGTTTGTCCAGTCTGTAACGCGTCTGATTTTCGGTGCCGGCAAGTCGCTGCGAATGGACGGCGTTCCATAGGTCCTCAGCACTAACGACAACACAAGCGTTCCATACTGGCAATATTATAAATCATATTAGATCTCAACAGACTCGCTACAACTCCTCCGCACAATATGCAATGTTGATTTTCTTCTTTTCTCCATCTCTCTTTTCTCCTTTTTTTCCTGTCTATTCCCCTTGTTCACTTTTCTATTTCGCCCGTTTTTCTGGACCTTTCCCCCTTCTAAATCTAGCCGTGGGTAATTGAGGGGGCTGTATCCTTCACCGGAGCCAACGCAGTCGATTTTGAGACACTCATGGGCCTGAAAGGAAAGTAAACATTTGGCAGCGAGCTAGAGAAAGAGATGACAAAATTTGTCTCTTAAATTTTACTAAATGGCTGAACCCAATAATGTATAGCACGTGGGAAGTGGCTGGGGCAAGAGGGACAACCCCCCTAAATTTTACACTGTCGGAAAATTGTTTTTTATGAAAATCTTTTTTTTAAATACGAAATTTGGGGCTGCCAATTCCCCATATTGGAAAAAAATATGGGGCAAAATTAAACATGAGCACTCATAATATCCTTTGTTGAAAATATGCAGTTGCGCATCGTAAAATTGCAATTATTTGCCCACAACGTTTGTAACCAACGACGCCACTGGCTGAAACCTCTACTTCTGTAGCTTTCACTCCGATGTTTATACAGCCCACTAAAATGTATAAATGACTCATTGACAGTTATAGGCTATATTACTGTATATACACTGTGTTTCAAAAAAAACGGGCACCCTTTTTATTTCTTTCATAATTCACTCAAATGATGATCAATTTACACGAAATTTTTACCAGATGTAGCTGAAGAAATGCTAATTCAAA
>Ga0056128_1001332_pt1 | contig 27199 bp, 24 predicted proteins | sample WorMetLIZISLAND2_FD_71113 | JGI IMG/M metagenome (GOLD analysis project Ga0056128, IMG submission 71113) | Marine gutless worms symbiont microbial communities from Max Planck institute for Marine Microbiology, Germany - Olavius geniculatus... ... | reverse complement strand
GTTGGTCAAAGATGGTTCGCCGACCCCCTTTTTTTCGGTACCGCAGACCTTTTTCTTCAAGTTTACCTCGGATTTATAACGTTTCGTCGACTCCTCATTTTTCGGTACCGCCGACCCCTTTCTTCGTACCGCCGACCTCTTCGGTGCTAATACCATATTTACGACGATCTCGAAAGTCGATCGTCGACCCCCCCTTCTCTGTACCGCTCACCACCCCCTCCTTTTCGATGCCGCTGACCCCTCCCCCTTAATACCGATGACCCCCACAGCATATAGGTAATGGACAAGCGTCAGCCTTGTCAGTTGTTGCTCAGACTTCGACCTAGTGAGACGTAATTTTGCTTGTAGTGTAAACGACAGTTTTAATCAAACAACAGTTGAAAATTGATATCGCCATCAAATGTTGGCCATTTTGTTTGGCAGTGCGATAGTCAGTGAATGTCTTGAGTATTAGCAAGTACCAATCCAAAGCAGTAACCGCAACAGAGGTTATCAAGGATATGGCAGTAAATTTGGTAATTTTTCAGAGAACGAGGATTTGAACGAGCGTTACGTGGACTCTACACCACGACCAGGCCCCCACGCAGAGCCACGCCCAAACCGTAGTAGAAGTAGAGGTCGTAAATGCTATGCGTGCGGGATGTTTGGTTGCTACAACCGCAATCATCTAGAGAAGCAAGCGGCAGAGTTTCGCCGCTATGAGCAGCCACGGTCATCATCGGTCCCACCAGGCAACAGGTCCCAGGGAAACGGTCCCCGGTGTTCGCCAACGGGCAACGGGGCTCCGTCACCTCTCGTCCGCCGCAGTCCCAGTAGGATCATTCTTTCAGTTCGATCGACCGCCGACTTCCGGCCCGATTTGGACTTGGACGCCGGACGGACTACGGAATGCAATGGACATTACTGACAAACAGAATGACACCGATTAAGATTCCTGATCCCTTTACTTCCATACCCTGATACCCAGTACAGCTAGTACTACTGTCGACGCTACTGTTACCAAATTTTTCCCTATGCTATTTTAAGTTAATCTTTCACGACTTTTCGACGCGTCGGCGCAGAATATGCTGTTTCATGTTATAGCCGAAGGCATGGCCCCGAATATTACGATGACAGTCCATTTAGTGCAGACCATGATGATGCATAAGTGAGTGAGTGAGTAGTTTCTTAACGGCACATCAGCACAAAATAGGTCATTTACTGCCATACGTGGTTAAAATTAGTTAAAAGTTAATATATGTATTAAAAGCAAAGTTTAAATACTTGCTAAGATTAAGGCTATTAAGCTAATGTAAAACGACATTATATACAATTGTAAAAGTCGATTTCTTTAACATAGGCGATGATGTTGCGAGATGCGACATTTTAAAAATTGTTCTTCAGTGTGTCCACTGCAAAATATCTTTGACGTGCTGCACTGTTACGGTCCCCGGTGTTCGCCAACGGGTAACGGGACTCCGTCACCTCTCGTCCGCCGCAGTCCCAGTAGGATCATTCTTTCAGTTCGATCGACCGCCGACTTCCGGCCCGATTTGGACTTGGACGCCGGACGGACTACAGAATGCAATGGACATTACTGACAAACAAAATGACACCGATTTGGCCGACATTAAGATCCCTGATCCCTTTTCTTTCATACCCTGATACCCAGTACAGCTAGTACTACTGCATTCCGTAGTCCGTCCGGCGTTCAAGTCCAAAAGTTAAAAGTTAATATATGTATTAAAAGCAAAGTTTAAATACTTGCTAAGATTAAGGCTATTGAGCTAATGTAAAACGACATTATACACAATTGTAAAAGTCGATTTCTTTAAAATAAGCGATGATGTTGCGAGATGCGACATTTTAAAAATCGTCCTTCAGTGTGTCCACTGCAAAATATCTTTGACGTGCTGCACTGTTACGGGCGCAGTTTACCAAAATGTGCTTGACTGTGAGCGGAGAATGGCAAGCTTCACATACTGGCTGATTATCTCTTTTTAGGAAATAACAATTTGTAAGTTTTGCATGACCAATTCGAAAACGAATAATGATGTCTGAGTCGTAGCGGCCCAGTGACGAACTGACACTGCGACCAACGACCGGTTGCACACTGTAAAGTCTATTTGATGTACATTTGTTTTACAATTGTTGTCATTCTTTAACACACAACTGGTTGACACAAGTTAACAAATCGCTAACTGGAAATCTCATGTTGGTGATGGCGACATACAGTCCTGCATTAGCAGCGATGTCAGCATCATCGTTTCCTCGGATACCAACGTGGCTTAAAATCCAGCAAAAAGTTATAGATTTATTACTATTAATTAGTTGGCTGTAATCCTTCAAAATTTTTAAGTTTAGTGAATTTTCGATTTTGCAGTTATCAGTTGCTTGTAAGCCAGACGAAGAGTCCGAGAAAATTACATAGTCTTTGCTTTTTGTACTGCGGATGATGTCTAGCGCCGTGTCCAGTGCATGAATTTCGGCTGTAAAAATACAAACATTTTAGGTAAGCGAACTGTTTTGACAGAGTTGGGTGCAACAACAGCGGCAGCTGTTCTAAATCCATCGTTGGACACATCTGTGTAGATCTCTATATGATGGGAAAACTCTGAGCGAAGCTCAAAGAATTTGCGTTTGAACACTGATGGGTTAGTAGTTGTTTTATAGTAAAAGCTTAATTTTGCTACTACCGTGGAGTCAACGTTGACTTCAAAACAAACTTTGGGTGTATTTTTTCTGCAGTGGTTAAACATAAAATTTTGAAATTTTGTAACTTTTAACATTTTTATGCATACATTATCTACGTATGACAGTTTTATGTGATTAATAACAAATTCATAGAATTTAGCAAACACTTACATCGAGTACCAGCTGGGGTCAACGTTGACCCCAGATACTTTGTATACTAACGTTATGTGGAATCAAGTAATAAATCAGCAAAAGTTGCTGCTATAGCTACTGCAATTGCAACTGCAGCGGCAACAACAATTGCAACAACTGCTGCAACTGTTTTTGGAGTTGCAGAAACAGTTGCTGCAACTGTTCAAGAAACGGTTGCAACAACAGTTGTTGCAACAAAAAATGTGGCAGCTGCAAATAACTACACATTGAGTCGATAAGCAAAACATCAAACTTTTGTTCATATTTTTTGCAAATATAGATAAAGTTTTTAAAAAAAAATTCCACTGTTGCAACTTCAAAACGTTAGAATACAGCGATCACTTTTTATCCTGGCATAGCAGCAGTTGCTGCAACAGTTGCAGCAACTTTTGCAACAAATGCAAATACAACAACAATTGCTGCAGCAGCCGCAGTAACTGTAGCAACAACATTTGCAGTATTAATTATTATAAATGCTGCAACAAGGACTGTCATTTACTGCTGAAACACTCTTGCAACAACTGTTGCAACATTAATTGCAACAGTTGCAGCAACTCTTGGAACAGCTGTTAATATAACAACAACTGTTGCAACAGATGCTGCAACAAGTACTGCAATGTTTTAACAACTTTTGTGCAACAATTGCTAATTTAGCAACAACTGCGGCAACTGTTGCAGCAAATATGATAACAACATCTGCTGCAATAATTACATTAGCTGCAACTAGAATGACTACTATAATTGCAACAACAATTGGCAGTATAACTGCTGCAATATTGTTGCAGCAACTACTGCGACAGTTGCATGTACAATTGTTACATGAGTTGTTGCATATGAAATTATGTATAACAAATAAATAACAAATTAAAGGCAAAGTTACATGCAAAAATGTGTTAAAAATAAAAAAAAGTAATTGGGGTCAACGGCGATATCAATCGGATGTAAAAATTGCGGTAGTAAAAGGGTTAAACTGAAGTTACAGTAAGGGCATTTGAGAAACCAAGGTAGAATTGTGGAAACGGTCGTAGGTAAGACATTCTTCATTTTAAAGCCAAGATTCTGCAAGTCCTTTTCTGCTTTAATGCCCAGTAGACAAATTTGGCTTAGTTTATTGTCAAACTAAGTTTTAAAGTTTAAATTAAAAATTGCTTTGTATGCCGGGTTATTTGTATTTGCACTGAACTTCAGGCAGTATTGTAAAATTAGCTTTACGTCTTAGAGCTACGAAAAGTTTAGTAGTTTGAACACAAAAACTGATTGCTGAAAAAGTCCTAAATGCACCAAAACACATGCGTAAAACATGATTGTACATTTGGTCTAAAATTTTAAGGTAGGAAAGTCTAACTAAACCATACATAATGCAGCCATAGTCCAACTTTGACCTTATTGAAAACCTGTAAAGGTGCAGAAGTTATTGTTGATTTGCTCCCTAAGAAGTGTGTGCAACAACTCGTAGTAGAGTTATAGTTTTCAAACATTTTTGCTTGAGGTAATAAAGATGAGGTATGAACGACAGCTGGCGATCAAAGATCAGACCAAAAAAATTTAGTTTTCTCAATTACTGGAATATGCATGTTATTGAGAAACAGCTGTGCATTAAAGTGCGGTATTAGTAGACGACAGAAATAAATACAAACTGTTTTAAAAGTTAAAAAATGAAATCCGTTGGTATCAGCCGAGTACTGTAGTTTATTGAGACAACGCTGTAGATGTCGTTCTATTATGTGTATGTGCGTTGATTTCAAGCATATTAGGAAATCATCAACATATAGAAAACACTCAGCATTAGGGCATATAGCCTTCACAATTGAGTTAATCTTTAATGCAAAAAATGCAACTAAAAGGATGCTGCCTTAAGGTACACCCATTTCCTGATCAAACATAGCAAACAGATGTGTTCCAAGTCGTAGTTGGAACTGCCGGTCTTTGAGAAAGTTTCCATTGCATATGGGTAATCTACCACGAAAACCTGCATCGAATAGGTTTCTCATGATACCATATTTCCAAGTAGTGTTGTAGGCTTTTTTAAGGTAAAAAAATATTGCAACGGTGTGCTGTTTATTGACAAATGCCTCACGAACAAAAATTTCCATGCGAACAAGTTGATCAGCTGTGCTGCGTTGTTTCCTAAAACCACTTTAGACTGGTGTGATCAGTTTGAGCTTTTCCAAATACCAGACGAGTCCGGTGTTTATTATACGTTCCATAACCTAGCACAAGCAACTAATTAGAGCTCATAGCCTGTCTGTATTAATGTTTGCTTCTCCTGTTCTATCACTGCACACTAAACAAATCGCAGAGTTAAATGCTTGTTCAAATAATGTTATTCGGATAATTTTTGGGTACCAGCGATGGGAATCAGTCAACGCTGTAGGCTTAATGTTACCTATAAATTTTTTTGTAAGAAAAGTAAAATTTTACAAGCGTCTATTTTTTAAATCTGGGTCTATGCATAATATTTTCTGGGCGGCTTTATAATTATCTGATAATAGCGGTGATTGTATGAGTGATGTTTTTATCCCTCTTAATAAAACTATTAAAAATGTCTATTAACTATTTTATAAGTACGTTTATGATTAATATTTAACATTGTCTAACTGTCATATCGTACCATATTTGGCTATGCGCTGTGTATATATTTGTCCTGCCTGTCTGTCTAAACTTATCTTTGTCTGACATTTTGTCGAATTAAAGTAATCATAACTTGTTAAATCAGTTGAATCTTAACCAGGTTTGGCAATTGGTATGACTGTGGCAAGGTGCCACTTAGGTGGGAAGTTACCAGTTGTCCAGATATAGTTTACGGCACCCAACAAAGTATCCACTCCACAGTAGAGTCTAAAAAATTTTTGAGCCTTTGGTGGTAGTGGATAGAATCGGGACCAACAGCAGTATCGTGAAATTTTGATATTGCGTTGATAATTTCGTTTACAGAGAATGGATTGTTGTAGGTTTTGTGTTATTGAAGGTGAAGGAAATTAAATATTTTTCTACAGTTTGTTTGTAAAATTTGAAAAAAAAATTACTACAAGGATCCGAAAAAAATTGTTAGAAAAAATCTCATTCAAAGTGTTGATTATGTCTGACATATCTGTAACTTTATTTCCATTAACATGGAAATGGTTGATTTTCTGAGCAGATTGTTTACCAGATGTTTTACGGATGATAAACCAGACATTTTTAGAGGAGTTCTATTGTTGATTTTTTTTGTATAAAAGATTGTTAAAAGATTGCTAGATTCACGTTCTGTAGCTTTCATTATACGCCTTGTTTTAACTCAAATAATTTTGTAATGCTCTAAGTTAAAGCGAGTGGGTTATCTTTGACGAGGTTTAGTGCCTTTTTGCGTTTTTGTCTCGCGTTTTTGCACTTATTGTTGTACCAGACTGTGTTGTTTTTTACAACTCTAAGTTTGTTTTTAGGGATGGTTTCATTAGCTATGTCTATAAGCCTGAAAATTGGCTTTGTTGGAGAAAGCATTTCAATCCGCTTTAGAAAGCTTCCAGCAGCTGTTTGTTTGACACAGAGAAGCTATGTCACATGCAATTTCTATGGGAAAATAATCACTCTCACAGAGATCCGGATGGGTTTTCCAAAAAAATCTAAGTATAAAGATGGGTTACATATAGTGAAATTTATTGCAGACTGTACACCAGATGCTGGACTGAGGTAAGTCATGCGGTTAGTGGCTCGTCGGTGAAGGTATTATAAAAACTGTCGATAAGCGGCAGCTCTGCCTTTTCAAACTTGGCTAGACCATCCACATAAGAATAGGTATAAACTCCTTTGGCAAATGTAAATAGAATGTCACCTAAAAATTTGATGGTGTGCGGAAAATTTTGTTTGCCGCCTTTTAGAAGGAGATACGAGATACGAGATTTTCGAGTGACGTGGACAGAAACTGAAAAAAATCCATAAATTTGATGTTGCCAATCTGAAACTGTAAAAAGCTTTCGCCTTTCAGTGGGATTACTTTGATGTCGTTAAACGTGAATTTTTGATCTTTGGAAGTTTTCTCCGTGAAGCTTTTTTTGAAGTGTTTAATTACGAAGTGGAAATCGCAGTTTTTTTTTTAAATTGTGGAAAATTATACTCAGGGTGTAACTGTTTGTGTCCGCATTAGAACCTGTGGTCTTGCAATTTTTAGGCTTAAGTTAAAGGTTACAGTGGTTGCAGCAGGCAAAAGGTACTGGCCCGTGACATGATCGTAATGAGCGACTTTGTGGTTCTGATGCGTAAATTTAAGGTGGCAGTTTGCACATTTTGTGGCGGCCTTATGTTGACGGATTTGGTCTGGTAACATGGGTAAAAGTAGCTGCTGTTGGGAGAGAATTTTGTTTATTTCGCGGCTTTTCGACATGACGTGCCCGTAAAAGTGATTCATTACGTTGGGTCCTTTGTATACAACCGGGTCTGTCTAATAGTCTTCGACGTCCGTGACTCTATAGCAACAGTAACCGGACACTTGGTGCTCGTCAATTATGCGGGTCTTGGCATCGGGATCTGACTGCTTGTCGGAGGGAATGAGGAGGCTTTCGAAATCACAAACAAAGAAAAATTTATGGGAATGCTCTTTGTCGTAGTCCTTAAACTTCAGTTTGGCATCGTCTCCCTGAGGGTAAACAACCTGCTGAGCCTTATGCTGCGAGCAGAGAATGGTGTGATTATCTAAGACGTGTTGGGAACTGAACACGTTTAGACAGCCGTTGCAACGAAACTGGCGTGTTGGCAATTAGTGCGATCACCAAGGAGACGGGAAAAGTTTTTTTTTTATTCAAACATAATGTTGCGTGTCTGTGTTATGTAGCAGAAGAAGATTGACGTGATGTGGGCGTTGACGGTGTGGTGACACGTAATTTATTGTATAGCCATTGTTTTCGGGGTCGGGCGAAATGACATTGACACTAATTTGCGGGTTTTGGTTTTCAAATTTTGGAAGGTCACGCAACTGTACAGGGAAGGAAATGCCCTGGAAATTGAGAGTTCCTTGGTGATCGACGTAGCTGGACACACGGGTGGGGTTAGACTGGGGTGGATACAACGCCGACAGGACAGTTCATTCGAAGCAGTGATTATCGTCAAAGTTTTGCATGTTAATCACTGCATGCTTCTTGGCAATATTAGCTGGCGTGGGGATGTAACTGCAACCTGCGAGTAGACGAAATTTAGTGATATATGAGGTTAAGTACAAAGCCGCTGCATCTAGCATTAAACTGTTCAATGCATCCAAGAAAATCGCGCAGAAGTTAATTGAGATCGAACTCGTGTCTTGCAGAGACCATCTGACGATGCGACGAAAAATGGCCGTCGACCGACTGTACGCCATCTGGCGTGTCGCGAGAAAAATGTGATGACGACCGGGTAAAAACTCGAACGAAACTGAAAACAACACAGACGCAAATCCGTTGAGTATTCGAGCCTTAAGTTTATTTGGAATTTAAGTTTTAAGACAAAATAGCAAATACAAAATGCTACTACACTAAATGCAATTTATGGTGGCAGATATAGAAAATTACAAATCCGTTAAGTATTAGAGCCTTAAGTTCGTTAGGTATTAGAGCTTTAAGTTTATTTAAAAATTTAAGTTCAAACCAAAAAATAATGAGAAAAAATTCTACTACACTAAATCTAAACGATGGTGGCCGGCTTACCCGTGACGGCGTGCGTGCTCGTCCACTGCTTGGAGAATGCCATCTTGATTGCGAGCGATGAAAGTCTGGTAGGTGGTGTCTTGCTGAGTTGTTGGGAAGTGGATCTGTGCTACGATATTGTCGACAGCGTACTGCGGTTGCCACCGTCTCTTTGTTCATCTTTTTGCTACAAGACTGGCAGGGGCCCGGAATGACATTGAACGCGTTGTTAGGAAGATGTCTGTGGCAATTTCGACAGTACGGCAAAGCCAGGCAGGGTGCGCACAATCCTCCATGGTGTGTACAGAGAATTGAGCAGTTCGAGCAAGGTTAAAGCTGTTGCTGACCTAAAAAATACAATAACTAACAGTAACACTTTTAAATTCTCTGTGCAAAACATATGGCGATTAGTTTACTTGCTACTAAAGCGTGCACTGCACGGGCGCCTCCTAGCGACTAAAACGTAAGCAGAAACGACCGGTCGTGCGTTGCGCCGTACGAACGCAGTGGCGACGCCAACCAGGTGATTTACACAGTGGCGGCTCCGTCGCGTGCACTGCACAAGCGCCCCCAAGCGACTAAGCAAAGCCGAAACGGTCCGAACGCAGTGACGACGCCAATCTAGGTGCTTTGCACAGTGGCGGTACCGCCGCGTACACTGTCGAAAGCGGCATGCACTAATTAAAAATTGTCATGCCGCGTAGGCCTAACACGGTCGTGGCGTCACCCGCTGCGTAGACCCCGCACGCTATACGCAAAAATATAGGCGTGATTAATTCTTACTATGGCGATAATGGTACTTTTATTAATTTTAATCAAGTTTTATTTACATACCGCTACTTACTGCTGTAGTGTGACTTTTTATTGTAGCTTTATTTACATAGGAAAACAAACCGCTACTTACAGCTATAGCATAGAGTGAACGTAATTTAAATGAAACTTTTATTTACATACAGAAAACAAACCGTTAGCTGCCTGCTGCTGCTCCTGCTGCTGACGTTGACGAATAACTTGTTGACATAACAGTTCGAGATTTTCCAGATTAGTAAGTTTGTCCATGGCTATAACGTATACGTCGATGCGATATCTAGCTCTGATGCGAGCCGAGTGGATATGACAACTATAAGTCTGCTAGGCGTAAGACCGAATTACTACTGTATCCATTCGCGTGCGCGCCCAGAAAAAGTAGTTCCGACAAAATAGTCCTATGTATTCTTACAACTAATGTTCTATTTTTAGAACATGACGTCATCGTAGGCAGCTACGCAATGATGACGTAAGAGAGTCCTGCTGCGCAATGATAAATGATGCCTATTAGTTGCTGAGCAGATTAATAGATACAAAGTCTAACCAAAAAAGTAAGTAACTTAACGTAGGCACGCCGTTATAACAATACGGTTTCGTTACAGTTCAGTTAGCTGCTATGACGTGCGGTTCTCCTGCTGAAAATAATGGGGAAGGGTGAGAAAAAGTTGGCTGTGTACGAAAATAGCTAATGCTGTTTGGTTGCGGACTGGAAGTAAAAAAATATTTTAGGATACAGACAGACAGGCAACTAACTAAAAAGTAAGTAAGGTACAGACATATGACGTACGGACAACATAGAAAGTGTGTGAGAAGACGTTAAAAAATGTTGCGAGACGTTGCGTGTGATTTTACAAAAAAATAGGGTGCACCTTAAGACGTGAAAATGCTGTGAAACAGACGTGTAGTGAACGAAGCGCGTTTGAATAACACGTTATAAAAAATAATAAGCGTGACTTTGCTATCGTGAGTTGAATATATTGAAACTATGTCCTGCAATGCTAAAGCGAACGCGTGTGCAGCGATGACGACTACCTGCAGTGTAAGGCGATGCGTTAATGAGGCGAGGCGTGCACGCAGAAGGGTGCGTACGCGCCGACAGACTCACGCGCCAGACCCATTGACTTCCAGAGTGTAAGCGCGCGTACTAAAAAATAGGTATCACTCGTAATAGTAAACTGTAGGTCTGTTACTACGCAATGAAAGATACATATAAAGGTCGCCGTTTATTTGCTGTATCGAGTGTCGTGCTGCAAAAAAATTTTTAGGCGTTGCAGGATAAAAAAGCACTAAAAGTGGCGAACAACGACGCAGTAAGGCACGCGCGATTTTACGACGGTAGAATGTGGACTGTGGCAGTTTACTGAAAATAAACAGGTAAAATATTTTAGACGAGCAAGCAACTGTATAGCATACAAAGCTAAGTATAAGGCCTAACCAAAAATAAGTAAGGTTAACGTAAATTAAACCGTGTCGGTACTGCAACGATACAGTTGCTAACGTAGACGTCGCGTGTGATTTTACGAAATAATAAGACGTGCGTTAAAACGTGAAAAAGCTGCGAATGGGACGCCTAAAGATACCTACGTACACGTGAACGACGCAATATGTAAGGTTTGTTATGGTGAAAGTGAAACTATGTAGTGCATGCAAACTCGTGCGCAGCAGAATACCTGCAGCGTAGAACGACGTGCTGATGAGGCGAGGCTCGCACGTGGCCGGTAAGCGAAGCGCGCGCACGTCAGACGCGTCGGGCCTACCGACTTCCGGAACGACCGGTGCCCACCGGCCTGCTGGAGTGCTTACTTCATAAGCGCGTCTACGGGCTCCCGCGGACTTTCGGATGACGTCACGGGCCTACAGGCGCATCGGGCCAGTCCCTTACATAATGCTGACGCTTCCGGACGGCCAGCGCTGAGTTAGTCATTATTTCCGGCGGCAGAACAGCACGAATTAGGGTTGGCAATTTGCCAAGGGCTAGGGTTTTAGTTGGCAAAACAGCACGAGCTAGGGTTGAAACCTCGGACAACAGCGAAAACCTAGGGTTACTGCCCACGCTACAGTGCGAAGCGCCTAGAAACGCGCCTGGGCCTAGGGTTCTGAGTTACTTACTTCCGGTTTTAGGGCCGCACAAGAGCACGAGCTAGGGTTTGAATTGCTGAGTAAGGGATTAACGGTGATTAACGGACCCCCGTTGTGATCCAAAGTCGAGGTATACCTACTACTCACTGTCGTCATATTGTTAGCTGTACCTGTCCTTGTGTGACTAGAAGTAACCTGTAAGTAACAGTTATGCGGCTTACGTTATGTGACGGTATTTTCTGTACCTGTCCGTTCCAGTCACTAGATGCGGACCAATCAGAGATTGCGTTATAGACTTAGCGCCACTTCAATTAGGACGTGAATCAAATTCCGTGTTTGTTATTGGTTAGACCAAGCGTGTGTTAAGTTGTCGTCCAAAGAAGGGGGGCGCGAAAACGAGCTGTTTGATTACAGTTGTGTGTGTGTGACGTTGACCAGAATGGTTTTGTGTGTGTATGGCATGCGTAATATGCCGAGGTTGTGTGGCCGTTTATTGGCTTTCGTGATAGTAATAGGGTGCTTGTGTAGACCCTAGATGTAGAGTTGATTAAATTGAAAGGCTTGTGTGGATCTCTAGAGTAGCGATAGTAACAGGGTGCTCGTATAGACCCTATAGTGGTGTATCGAGAGAAGGAGACTCCTGTGCAAGCTTATGGACTCTGAATAGTCTAGATTTAAGCCCTTTTTCTGTGGCTTAGTTGTGTGTATGTTACTTGTATTTGTTTCTCGTATGATAGTTGTCTATTGAACTATTTGTCATTGCTTATATTTGACTTCAGATATGTCAATGTGATATCATCTGTTTGAACATTGAAATTGAACAGTTTGCTAAATTGATTAAGCTAACTGATAAATAGCAGCGACTGCAGGATTAATTGATTGATTGATTGATATTTGTAATTTCGTTTTCGCTATAATTTGCTGCTTCGCATCGCTGTAAATACTTCGCTGTAATAATTCGCTTTAACGTTTGATTTGAAAGTTTACTCTATTTTAGTGGCAGCATTAAGCCTAGATTAGCTTAAAAGTATGTTTATCGTATGCCTAAGCTTTAACCGGCAAAGGCAACCTTACAGTACTAATACCATATCATACCTACGACGGTAGGCGAAAGTCGATCGTCGACCCCCCTTGGTACAGCTGCCCTTCTCCTTCGGTACCGCTGACCAGCCCCCCTTTCGATGCCGCTGACCCGCCTCTTCCTTCCCTTTTTGGTACCGCTGACCCCTCCCCCTTGTCGTCGTCCACATGAGATATTTTGTCATAGGTTTTAGTGCATGCAGTGCACTCTCTGGCCACAGCATATAAGTAGTCGACAAGCGTCAGCCTTGTCAGTCGTTGCTCAGACGTCGACAGAGTAAGACGTACATGTATTTTCGCTTGTAGTGCAAACGACAGTTTTAGTCAGTCAGCAGTTAAAAATTTGTTGATAATTTGATATCGCCGTCGAATATTGGCCAATTTTTGGCCGTGCGGTAGTCAGTGAATGTTTTCAGCATTAGCAAGTATCGTCGAACATTGCAAACAGTCGTCGCGGTCGGCCATACTTGACCGGAAGTCGCGCACTGACGCGCAGAACTGTTTGTCGAAGCGATCGTTTGTTCTGACACTGACGTCGAAAAGATTTTTCTGCTTATCGCTTATAGTGTTGACTTTGTACTCTTGGATTTGATACCCCAGGTGCGTCGAGGACGACTTTTGCTTCTTGTTTATTTCTCACTTTTCCGTTTCTAGGGACTTTACTGTTTTCTTCCTTATGCCAAATTTATGTATCTTTTCTAAGGTCTCCTAGGATTTGTTTCAGTTTCTAACTTTAGTTTACTTTAGCGTACATCTATCCCTGTTCGGTCGTTGCTAGTCGGGTAAGTAAACCAGTTCCTAGTGCAGACCTAGTACAGTTGTTAATTTGCCGACTCAGGGGACTAGGCCTTTAAGTGTAGGCGCTGCAGGGCCGGCCCGTAACTTGGTAGAGCCTGTACTACTCAATGCTACACACCCGCACGCACTCATTACGTCATCAAGCGGAAGTAACTCAGTCGTAGACTACTCAGGTGAGAGTCTGTCGCTGTTAGCTGCCGAGTGCAGGCCAAGTGTTTTCGGTTGATTGTCACTTGCCGGCATCACTCAGATCTCGACTGCGTTTTAATCACACACATCGGCACTCAATTTAACTGCTATGGCATTGCTCGACATCTAACAAAGTTAAGATGTGAACAGTTGACTAACGAGACGTTGCTTGCTTGTTTTTCGCTGGCTAAAAAAAATAAAGAACAATTTTATTTCAAAAATGAATAGAGTAGAGTTGACTTAATCGCGGTTCAGACGGTGAAACAGTTGGTGTTTCCAGAAAATTGTAGACAGCAGGCTATTGATTTGGCTTATGAGACGTTTGGCGCGCACATGGGTTACAAATCCACGGCAAAGCATTTTCGCTACAGTTTTTAGTGGCCTACTTTGGCACGGGATACAAAGACCAGTGTGTCACGTTGCGATAGATGTGTTCGTCGTGCACGCATGACTTGCTTTGACCGTGTGCCGATCAAGAATGTGGAAAGAGGGTCGACTCCATTTAACCATTGGTGGTGTGAAGTAACAGACCCTTTGTTTCCTAATCAGCGTGTAAAGTACAACTGTTGTTTTGTCGCTTGTGATGCTTACTCCCGCTGGCCAATTGCTATTGCTTTGCGTGTAGTAAATGCACAAACCATATATGATTGTTCAATGAAAATTTGGATGACCTTTGGTAGTAGTCAGTTTGTCACAATGGATAATGCATCTTACAATACTGCACATTTAATTGAGATATTACTAAAGAAGATGGGTTGTTCGCCGATTTTCATTACTCCTGGCCATAGTGAAGGCAACACTTTGGCAGAACGTACTATCGGCACGATTAAAAAAGCCATTCACAAAGTTGCTTTTAATCACCAAAAATCTTGGCACAAGTTTTTGGATTACATACTATGGGCTATGAGAAAAATCCCGGGAACATTCACTGGTGTTTCACGGTGGCAGCTGGCTTTTGGCTATGCTCCCAGAGGCTCATGTGCCATACTTAAAAATACTTGGATAGGTAACATTGCTTTCCCACCAAATTTGAATAAACTAGTAGTTCAATACCTGCAGGAATTACGTAATAAAATGCTTGCTGCAAATGAGTTTGCAGCTTCCCATCTGCAGCGCGAGCAAAATAAATGGGTTAAACATTACAACTTGTGCTCTAGACATATGAAGTTTTTTTCCGGGTGAGTCTGTAATGATTCTATCACCAGATTTTACTACTAGCCGATTATGGAGTCGTTAGCGTGCACCAGCTAAAATCGTCCGTAAACAAAGCGATTACAGTTACCTTGTGGAGATAGATGGTGCCACCCAACTAATTTATGCTAACAAACTCAGAAAATATGATGTTAAAGTTAGCGAACTTGTCTGCGAGTCATTTTGGCCCCAACCTGCAGAATATGCAAAGGTCAATACTTGTGCTTATATGTATAAAAACGATGAGGACTTTGGGCAGCTTAAGTGTGTAAAAACCAAAACAGCAACAGGTGATTTACCATCATCAAAAATTGACCCAAGCAAATTGGCTCATTTGTCACGAGAACAGCGTCAGGAGCTGTTGGCTGTTTTAGACACCTGGTCGCTGTAACACTGTTGAACATGAAATTATTGTTACGCCGGATTTTCGGCCAAAAAAAATAAAACCTTATAGGGTGCCTGAAAAATTGTGCTCTAAAGTAAACAAACAGATAAAAAAAGCTTGAAGTGTTGGGCTTTATTAAAGAATCAAAAAGTCCAATAATCAGTCCCCTCATCTGTGTGATAAAAAAAGATAAAAAAACCAAAACAGCAACAGGTGATTTACCATCATCAGAAATTGACCCAAGCAAATTGGCTCATTTGTCACAAAAACTGCGTCAGGAGTTGTTGGCTGTTTTAGACAAGTACCCTGAGTGTTTCTCAGAAACACCCGGTCGCTGTAACACTGTTGAATATGAAATCATTGTTACGCGGATTTTCGGCCAAAAAAAATAAAACCTTATAAGATGCCTGAAAAATTGTGTTCTGAAATAGACAAACAGATAAAAGAGCTCGAAGAGTTGGGTTTTATTAAAAAATCAAACAGTCCAATGGTCAGTCCCCTTGTCTGTGTGATAAAAAAGATAAAACAGTAAGGTGCGTGATTGATTTTCGTTATGTGAACAAATTTACATTACCGGATGCGCTAGGTCCCCCAAATATTGGCGATGTGTCTTCGCACATAGCGCGAGCAAAGTATATCACCACATTTGATGGCAAGTCCAGCTACTGGACAATTTCTGTTAAAAGGGAGCACCAGTGGCTTACTGGATTCATCGATGGATCAAACAGAATGTGGGAGTGGACCCGCATGGCTTTTGGTTTACGCAATTCTGGATCAACGTTTGTTTGCATGTTACAAAACGTCTTGTATCCAATCCGAGATTTTGCCTCAAATTATGTCAATAATATGGCTGTGTGCTCAGATGAATGGAAACAACATGTGGATCACTTTGACAAATTTCTGAGTACTATAAAGCTAAGTGGTTTAACTTTAACTTTGAGAAAATCAGAATTTGCAAGACCAGAAGTGACCTTTTATGGTAATATCGTGGGACCTGGGGGAAAAGAATGGATCCCGATAAGTTAGCAGCAATCGTACTGCTAAGACCGTCCGAAACAAAGACACAGTTGAGACGAGCATTAAGTATGTTTGGATGGTTCAGGGAATATATCCCTTACTTTGCCAAACATGTTTATGTGTTGACAAAACTAAAAGCCAAGCAAACTCTCAACAAGATTTCTTAGGGAGAAGAGGAACAAAAGGCTTTCGATACATTGAAGAAGTTGCTCACTCAAGCCACTGAATACAAACTAAATGCAATTGATTGGGATAAACCTTTCAATGTCTGTACTGATGCATCTGAGTTCTGCATCGCGGGCTGCATGTCACAAATAGATCAAAAGGTAATTAGCAACCAGATACTTTCTTCAGTAAAAAGCTTGATAGCACACAGCAGAAATGGTCTACAATAGAGCGTGAGGCATTTGCTGTGATCGAGATGCTCAAACGGGTGAGAGCATGGGATTTGGATATAAAATCAATCTGTTCTGTGACCATAACCCGCTTAGTTTCTTAACTGAGCCAGCCCCCAAAAGTGCAAAACTAATGCGTTAAGCCCTTGCACTTGCAGAGTATGATATTATCTTCCATTACAAGGAAAGAAAATCAAATATAATGGCAGTACCGGACTACCTGTCGAGAACAGGGTAAAACAGGCTATGGGTCTACGCAGCCGTCGGCCAGTATAGGCGGAGGCTTGTGTTTCCTCTAAAAAAAACATTGTGTGACTTCATGTCTAAACTTTTAAGGACTTTTGTATTTTTTGTCAATTTGTTTAATTTATAGATTGCACTTGTTGCTCCGTTGACAACTGGGGAGAGGGTATGTCAGTGTTTTTCGTCGTTAAGTTTGAGTTCGAGACATTTTTGTTACAGGGCAGAGTTTATCGCCGGGCAGAAGAGAGAAGTACTGCGATGTGTGACGTTTGCCCCCAACGCAGCTAGGTCGACTTTAACTGAGGGGTTCACAACAATCTCGTAAAGGTCGGGTGGGTCCTTGATTTAGCCTCGACGTAGGACTGAAGGCTTTTAGTTTTAAAGTTATAACTACTTATTACAATTTGTTAATAATAAAGGAAACTAATTGTGAAAGAAAATAATTTAACTAAAGTAATCCTAGAGTAACTCCAAGAGTAATCCGCCAGAGTAATCCGCTAGAGTAATCCTACCAGAGTAATCCCACCAGAGTAATCCCAGAGTAACTCCCAGAGTAATCCGCCAGAGTAATCCGCCAGAGTAACTTTAAAAGTAATTAGCTTAGAATACGACATAAACACAGAATTTTATTGTGAATAAAGTCAAAATTGCACCGAACAATATTTAATGTAATTTAAAAAATTTAGAAACCCAAAACAGACAATTTGAAGCGATAAAAGAGTTCAGTAGACGATTACATGCAGTACACACTCAAAAAGAAAGTCCTACACTTTATTACGCCATTTAACAGCATTTTAGCAGTTCTTGCAGTTAGAAAGCAGGCAAAACAAGCTTACATGCATAACGCACTCAAAAAAAGTCCTACACTATGTCATACAATTTAACGCTATTTCAACAGTTCGTACAGTTAAAAAGCAGTCAAACTACGTCTACACGTGAAACACACTTTAGCGAACCTTTGTAACTCGTGGCGGGAGTGTGCGACATCCGACAAGCAGACTAACTAATACAACTCTACAACGGATACTAAACGAGTCTTCAAAACTAGAGCCAGAGAGAAAGAAAAAGGACAGAGCCAGAGTAAGAGCAACAGAGGCCTCTCTCGGGTTACCCCGCCATTTTATATCCAGCTTAGCTCGGAGTAATCCGAGAGGTCGAAGAGTAGGTCAAATAGAGTAACTCTGACCAATTACAATTTAGTTATCTAGGTCAGTTCCAACAAGACATCTAGAGATGCGCGGATTAATAAATTTAGAAAAATTGAAATAAATAAAGGATGTGCTGGGACCTAACTGTTACAGATGGCGTGTAAACAGTTGATTATGATGTTATTGTGTTTCAGCCAGGTTTTTAGTTTTGTATTGGTATAGTTAGATTGTGCATGTGTGCTTTTTTTGTTAGTTATCAATAATGTTTGTGTGCGTTTGCATGTATGTATTAGGGCATTAGAGGTTTTTGACGATAATTTGCTGTATAAATTTACATTTCACATTGACATTGTCTTGTAGGTTATTACGGTATTGCATTTTCGGTTGTGTGTTGGCTTGATTGATTTTTGTTGTTATTTTTTCTTGTCCATACTAGTGCAAGTTATTGCCTGCAAACAGTCTCCAAAATAATTTATACTGTGTCTGGCGGGACGTTTAATTTTACTCACTTTTTCCTCACGTACAACTAGTTACTTAGCCAGAGTATCCGATAGCAATCAATTTCTTCAACATGTGTGTTTTCAAAATATTTTTGGCGTGCCATGCAAGACTGTGCGTCGCCACAGAAATCTGTTTTAACTGAATTTTTTTTACAAAATTTAAAAGTTGGATAGCCAGATGCAGCTTTTGCTGTGCAGCGCTTTCCTACCACAATCTCATCTTTACTTTCACACGTGACAATGCTGTTGTGCTTGAAGTTGCCGTTGTTAAGTTTCTGCTACTTTACTTTCCATTTAAGGCTACTCTTAAATAACACTAAAATTTATCTTATAGCCTCCTCATTTATATGCACTGTAGTTTGATTTCGGTGTATGTTAGATACAAATTGTACACTGCAGAATGTATAGAAATAGATTTTGCCATAGACTTGCTTACATCTAGTTTTTCTTTCCTTTTTGTGGAACGATGCCAACTGGTTTCTTACACTGCATGCATACTTAGGCTTTGCAGCAGAAGGTTCAACTTGCTGATTTTTAATCAAACACTTGACTGTGCAAGACGTGTGCAAATACCAATGCTTTCTTCCAGTTTATCAAAACATGGAGTTGCCTTTGCAGTGGACTGCGAGTTGATATCATCATAACTGATAACTTCACTTGCTTTACGTGCATCTGTTTTACTATCTGGTTTAAAGCTGGAATCATCAATACAATCAATGTGGTGAGAACAGATACTGACTTTTGCCAATAAAATGTAAATTGTCCTGCTTACGTTTAGAGCCTCGAGAGTGACGTCAAAAAGACGTGGATCTCTTTGCCTAGCAAAACGTAAACACAACGGTTTCCTGGCTACAGGCTGTAGCCCCAAAAATGTAAACACTTTCACTAGCTCCTCCTTCTAACAGACTCAGGGCTAACAAATCGCCTTTTTGGGAACTGAGGCAATACCGACGAAGCCTCAACCTATAACTACTAAATATTCAATTTCTTCCCTAAGCTTAGCTGTGACCTTTACCTTAACAAGACCCAACAACAGTTTTTTTATAAGTAGGCATTTCTCACTCAGCCAAGCAGCTCGCTATGCTAAGCTGGTAGCACTAAACGACCTTTGAGAAACTTTCCTTATAAACCAAATACAAATTAGCTATTCATTAATTTAGCTTTTCTCCATTTTGCCTTTGCCTTAAAAATTTTCGTTCGCAAAAACAACATTAAAACAAACCCAGAGATTCACGAGAAATCAAAATGATATAGTCTACATTATTAAATAAAGTCCGTTATACGAAGAAATAATGACGTCAAGTAATATAACTAAAACTAAACTTATGTCCTTAAATCTTTTGGGATAAAAAAATGTTCGTAGCAAAAGATAGACAGAAAAGACAAAAATAATGTCAAACGATAAACAAGATATGCAGTAACGTTTAGTTCGTGTGGGGTGACAATAATAATATAACGTAAGTATCGATAGTCTGGCCTCGACAGTCCGCGGAGTTCTAGCTATGTGTAACGTCAGCTGTGTGTGCAGGCGGCGACAAATACAGATGGGCGAGTTGTGCCCTGTGCCGACAATATTCTGCACGATCAACTCCGCTGTAGAGCCAAAAACAAGACAACGAGTCTTGTCAAAGCACGAACTAACAAATCACACCATTTTAAACAACAGTTAATCTAGTCTAAAAAGACAACATTAAGCCACAACATGATATAGAATATAATATACGACAATGATAGCAAGTAAGCAAAGCGAACGTAAGCACTAAGTCAAATAACAGTGTTCAAATTCACCGTTAAATCATAGTTAAAACACTATCCAAATCTCAACAAACGTAAGCAAAACCTAGCAAAGCAAACGGTAAGCACAAGTCGTTATGTGCGCCCTACATCAATCCAAGACAACAATAGATCAAACAACAGGCCTAGTAAATACTAGTAATTGCAATCAAATGTCAATAAAATTGCCAAGCAATAATAAGCATCTACCACAACATATAAACACAAATACTATGACAGGTTGCAGAATATAAATTCTTCAAAATGAGTCTGGGTCAGTAAAACGTAGCATTGCAGTATCAAAGTCACTGTGGTATTAAGTTAATACCGAAATAACGCAATAAAGATCTCATCATCACTTGATGTAGGCCCCACATCCACTGGTATATGCCTTAAATTCGTCACACTACTGTGTGTATAAAACACGAGATAAGATATCCGTGATACTGTAAAAAACAGTAAATAAAAAACAGTACATTGTCACCACAGTACTGATTGAAACTCATAATGTAGCACTAAATCAGTGTGCACGACTGACGTTTACATTATAAATCTCACATAGTTTTCTTGTCGTTTATTTCAATACACCATAAAAGACGTTAAACGGCAATTAAATAGCATTAACTGTACTGATTATACATATTATAATTTACTCAGTAAATATCATTGATTTTAAAGCTCATATCACTCTGTGCCATTACCCTAAGACAAAATGTTGTGTGTACTCAAGTCCCGTTTATACCTTCAAAAAGAACCAAAATTTTAAGTGATCTACCATAAACTTACAAATGTGTAGCAATAAGTTTATGTATACCGGTGTATGCTTAAATGACTAATGTCATAAATCACGTTGTCACTTGTAGTCAAAACGCTATCAATCAGCGTAATATGTCAATGTGTCACCATCTATGCTTCAAAACAAATCTCAACAATCGTCTCCGGCAAAGTAGCAAAGTACTTGTATTGATCGTCAATAAGTCAAAGTCTGACTCCGCTCTCGAGCGCGTCGTCAGATATGATATAACATTAGAATATATAGCTAGTAGAGCGTCTAAAATCCATAATGCACAAACTGAAGAAAAATGTAAATTTTATCCGAAAAGTGTGTCGACAATTTTAAAGAAAACGTATAAAATAAAATAATAAATTGTGCATGGATTTAGAGCTCACTGTCGTTTATTTCTCTAGCTTCGTTTTTTTCAATCTTACCTTGTTCAAAGCGTGACAACCAATATGTGTTTGTCGCTACTTTGGTCACGTCTTTCTCTGCAACCCAAGAAATGCTATCATCGTGCCACAAAATCTGGTAAAATATTGAACGTCCTCTCCGTCGATGAGCCAATATACGTTTTATCTATTACCAATCTGAGAAACCTTTAACGGAATTACCGTTCTGTTTATCTGTATTGGCAGATTGAGCCTGTGCAGGCTTAGTTAAGGCATGAGAGGCGTGTTTTTTCTTCTCACCGCGAGATTTATTGGTAGCAGCTGTCCTGCCTGCAGTACTTGCATTCGCTGCTGTGTTAGAGCTAGCGGCGTCTTCCTGTACTCGTTTTTTACTCGACCGAGTAAAAATTCTGACGGGATGCTTTCTCTGCTTCGCTGCTGTCTTGTTGGACGAATTGCTTGCTAGAGAGTTCTGCTCGCTTGCAGTTGTAGTAGCGTTCTCACTGTTTGCTCTGCTTGCGGCGCTAAGCCCTTGCGTAGATACGCTCGGTAGCACTGAAACTGTACTTCCATTCGTTCGTAAACTTGTAGTATGTGAATTATTCACAGTTTCTTTATTGTCAGTCAAAGACCGTGTATTATCCGTTACAGCGTCTTTCGTTGTCGTCGCTGTATCTGTAACAGTATCAGTAACGTCATTGTACTTAGAAAATAGCTTATCGCGTCCTGAGTCACACAATTTTAATCTGTCACTGTAAGTAAGACTTGGCAAAATTTTCTGCGTTGTACAATTTTGCAGTTTGAAAGTGCAGAAGTCTGGATATGCTTCCAAAATGAGAAACGGACCAATAAACATTTTTTGAACCTTGTGACCTAGTTTGACCTTTGATGGCGTTACTTCTCGTAACCAGACCCTATTAGCGACCTTGAACGTAGGTGGTCTGACAGTAGTTTTAACGTCATCATATCTCTTCGTATCTAAATGAGACTGTAACTGATTTTGACGTACATGTTCGCGTAAAATTTCTAATTGCGGTTTCATTTTCTTGAAATATGCCCTAGCTGAGTTAGGCAAATTCCTAGATGGTAATAATAAGTTATCAACCGGAAGTCGAGGTTTGAAACCGAACACGAGCTCGTACGGAGTAACTCCTAAAGATTTTACGACAGAAGTGCGAAAAAAGAAAGCGATGGATGACAGCATTCCGGGCCATTTTTTTCTGAATTACATTTTGTACGTAGGTTGTTCAGAATGTTTTTATTGAAACTTTCAGCTTTACTATTTGTCTGCGGATAACGAGAAAAGGTAAATTTCTGTTTCGTACCAAGCAACGCACAAAGTGCTTTAAGTAACCGTGATTTAAAAGCAGATCCGCAATTTCAAATTAATGTTCTAGCGCCGAACATCATGAACAAATAGTCAAACACAAGTCTAGCAGTTTCATCAGCTCCACAATTTTTCGCAAATAGTATGATCAAAAACAAACTTAGAGAGTCTTCAAGAACTAATGCATATTGATAACCTTTTGACTTTGGAAAATTTATATAATCTAGATGCCAAGTATCAAAGACTAAAACAGGTGGAGATAATGGTTTTAATGGCGCCTTATGAACAGAACCAGTTTTGGCTGTCTGGCAGTCCATGCATGTTTTTGTCCAATTTTGAACGTCCACATACATATTTGGCCAATAGCATTTCTCTCGTAATGTGGTATACATTTTTTTACTTCCGATATGAGAGAGATTTTTATGGTAAGAACGCAATAGTAATTTTCTCAAACTGAGGAACCATCAGCTGTTGAGAAACAAGTGCACCTGCAAACTTCTTCCGATTTCGTGGTAAATCCAAGTGATATAAAAGTCCGTCATCCAACACAAATCTTTCAGATTGATAAACGATCTTACGAGCTCCTGCATCATCCGGTGGTAGAATTCCACTCTGGAAATACTCCAAGAACACTTGACAATTAGGACACGTCTGTTGCAAGTCTAGCATACTGTCCAAACTTTCGTCAATGTTTACGTCTGTGTCGACAGTCTCGTCGTCATCGGAATTATCCAATGGTGGCTTATCGAGAAATATAGCCCAAACACAATCTGATCTGTGTTTTAAGTTGTCACCTACTGTCGGATCTTCGTCTACTGTCACACTTGAAATGTTATTAATGTTAGCTACATTTTCATCAAGATCTTCGGTGTCATCTGTCGGAGTCGGTAAGTCGATACGACTCAAAGTGTCTGCCACTATATTTTTAGATTCTTTAACGTGTTTAATTCAAAATTTATAACCTGACAAGAGCATGTACCAGCGCTCAAGTCTGCCTATTATATGTTTAACAGAATCTAAGTACTTTAACGCATTGTTATCGCTTCTGATAATGAACGGCTTCGGCTGCAAGTATTCGTGATAGTGCAATACGCCTGATACAAGGCCCAAAAGTTCCTTCTCGCAGACAGTATAGTTTTTTTCACTTGGTCTTAGCCCTCTTCCACCGTATGATATAATACGCTCTTTCCCGTCTTTTATCATACTCAAGTTATAAGAAATCGATTTATCACTCGCGTCTGTTGTTAATATCATCTCTTGACACAAGTCCGGTAATGCAAGCACCGGAGCTTCACAAAGTGCTTTCTTCAAAACTTGAAATAAATGTTCTGCCTCGTCTCACCATATGAACTTAATGTCTGCTTTCAACAAGCGATAAAGAGGATAACAGATATCAGCGTAATTAGGAATACACTTTCTAAAGTAGTTCATGAGACCTAAAATGCACGTACATCTTTAACTTTTTTTGGTCTTAAGTAATTCAGCACAATTGCGATTTTCTTAAGATCACTTTTTACTTTATTTTTACTAAAGATAAAGCCAAGGTATTGAACTTCTGACTAAAAAAAAATTACATTTTCCAAAATGTAGTTTTAAACTAGCGTCTCGAAATTTCTGGAAAATTGTACGAAGATGTTCCAAATGTGTCCTTAGTGACTCACCAACACATATGACGTCATCAAGATAAATAAGTAAGTAAGTGCCAATTTGGTTTCTAAATAGCTTGTTTAAAGCCAACTGCATGAAATAAGGGCTTTGGGAAAACCCTTGCGGCAAACGCTTATATCTAAACGAACCGAGATCGGGGGGTCACAAACGTCGTCAAGCGTGAGCTTTTCTCTGATATTGGTATAGCATGATATGCTTGCTTCAGGTCCATTGTCGTTAAAACTTGAGCTTGGTTTTGTCTCATTATATCCAAGATATTTTTTTATAAATTGGAAGAGGTTGGTACATTGAAAGACAAATCCTATTCAAGTTTCTAAAATCTACACAAAATCTGTATGACGAGTCTCTTTTTTGAACTAACACTATTGGTGAAGCAAATGGACTGTCCTCATCTAATTCTATAACTCCAGCATTGAGCAAATTATCTAATTGCTTATCTGCCTGACCTCGCATTTCATCATTCAAGCGATAAGGTTGACACCTTGTAGGTTTAATATTCGGATAGGTTGCAAATTTACATTCTAATAAATTACACGAAGTTATATCTGTAACAGAATAAAAAATATCCTGAAATTCAAGCAACAGATCAATAAATTGTGAATATGCTTCTCCTGCAGCATCGCAATTTTTAACTAGAAAACCTTTTGATTGCAAATATGCAACTTTTTCTGCAAGTGGAACATGTGCTTTATTGTCTGAGCAAGCTGGTTGCGGCGATATATGCTTGCACGCTGCAACGTTTTCCGTCAGTCTATTGCCAACCGTCTAACCATCCACAGCAGAGCCTTGCTGCTGTGAATTTTTTTGCTGCAAGTTAGTCTGGCTGTGTTTGTTTACAGACGATGCGCGGTGAGCGCTGCAGCAGCAGCTCCGTCCGTCCATTCTGGTCGAGTGCTGCAAGTCTTTATCGCACTGAGCCTGGCCTAACCGTGCTTGGCCGTGCGATAAAGACGTCTGTAGTGTGCCTTGTTTCCTCACTTCTTTGCTAGCTGCCGACCGTGCATCAGCCACAGAGCTCTGCTTATTGCTGCTATCGCTGCAAAATATTTGCTGCGATGCACCGTCCAACCATTCGCCAGAAACCACAGTATGCTGTTCAGTCGATTTTTCTCGCTCGCGGCAGTCACAACGCAGCCGGTCATTTCCGTCCAACCATGCAGCTGTTGCTGCTGGCCGTGCCAGTCTGTCGCAGCTGCACCTACAGCCGCAGCAGCAGTAACTAGCTCGCTGCAAGCCAGCCTGAGTGTTGTTTACTTTTTGCGTCCTGCCTGCACTGCCAGCCGCTTGCTGCGGTAACCTGTCTAGCATACCTAAAGTATTCATAGGACTTTCGCTTTGCATTGAATTTTCCATCTGTGACGAAAAGCAAATATTTTTTTTGAAATGATAGGACTTAATGTTGCTATAATATAATTACGTGGAATTTTGCATACTTTTTGCCATGGGTTAAACACACGACAGGCAAACTGATTTGTTTGTGAATTTTTAACTAAAGTTCTGGGTACACATAGACCTCGTTGTTGAGCAGTAAAAACGGTTCAATTAGTACGTTTTCACTGTTAAGTCGGCTAGCGGCCCTGTTAGTAAGACGCGTGGAAATAATGGCTTCGGTTCGTGCGGGAACGGTGACGTGTTTTGCAGACTTCAGCAACAACATAGAACTGTCAAATGTCTGTATTGGTATAGCAGTCAGTCCGTTATTAAATAATATACAATTCTTTTGCAAATTAATTTGACAACCAGTCATTCGTAAAAAATCTAGACCAAAAAGTACCGGGTGATTTAATTATAAGATATTTCCAAATCTCCCAAGCCTATGTAAACATTCGCCTTGCCAACAACGTGCAATTTTCTTTCATCAGCAAAAAAAGTGGTCGATTGTTTTTAATCACTTTAATATTACATTTTCTTGCAAAATTCAAACTTAAGCATGAAACTGCAACTCCCGTATCAACAATAATTAAAGTGTTGCGATTGTTTACAGTGACTGGAATTAAATTTTGAGAAGACTCATATTCTGTTTCTTTAAAATTCGCCTTCGGGAAACTTGCCTGCCCAAGTCCCCAACGGCTTGATTGCTAAATATGTCGCATATCTCGTGGACTTTTAGGACTCTGGTTATAATCAGATCCAAAGCTGAAGTTAAAATTCCAATTTCGTTTCGAAATCATACGTTGAGTTGACCCAGAGGTCACATTGAGAGTGACACATGCGCCATAAATGGCTTAGTTTCCCGCATCTATAACATTGCGCATTCGCAGCTTTGCAAAACTCTTTACCAGCTTCATGTTGACTACCACAAAAAGCACAAAATATCAAATTCACATGCATGTAATCATTACTCGGACTTCTATTCTGGTGATTTCTCGATGAACGTTGTCGTTCATTGTGTTGACGACCATCAGCGACAGCGTTGGCAACACGTCGTTGTGATGTTGTCGTCGTCGTCGTAGTAGACGTCGGAGTTTGCGACGATGACGAGCTGTGTCTCGCGTTGTCGTGCTCACTCGTAGTTGATTGAATTGTCGTCTCCTTTAGCTTGAGAAAGTCTTCTGTAGCCTATTGACGAGTGACAGAAGCGTCGGAGATCGCCCTGTCAACTGTTGTATCGGCTAACGTCGTCGTCATCTTTACGATCGTATCAGCTGTTTCAGCAACACGAGCAACTTTCAGGACATCATCGATCGTCATTGCTTTTGCCAGCATCACGCGCTCCAGAATCTCTGGACGCAGGCCTCGCTGAATGTCATAAAGTTTGACATCGCCGTTGATTCCCAGCGATTTTGCCAGTTAACGCATCGCAGTTATGTAGTCGTCCACGCTTTCCGACTGTCCCTGAACACGTTAATGTAGCTCGTTGGTTCTGCGCCAGCGTAAGACCTGTGTGTCCTCGAAGCGCTGTAAGAAAGCGTCCTTCAAGGTTCTCCAACTCACCTT
>Ga0056128_1001331_pt1 | contig 27204 bp, 17 predicted proteins | sample WorMetLIZISLAND2_FD_71113 | JGI IMG/M metagenome (GOLD analysis project Ga0056128, IMG submission 71113) | Marine gutless worms symbiont microbial communities from Max Planck institute for Marine Microbiology, Germany - Olavius geniculatus... ... | reverse complement strand
TAATCGTTAACTAACAAAGAAAATTAACGATTAATTTTATTTTTAACGATTAACGGTTCTGCCGGATACATCGTCAACAAGAGACGTTCGTCGCTGGATCCATCAACCGTGAACATGCTTCTATGTTTGCTACATTGGTATTTTGTAGATTTATGGTCCAACATATTAGTTTTATTTACTAACTTTCGTTGTCTACTTCGGACAAAGTCATCCAATAAGGTGGCAATAACAACATGCGGTTTAAAAAATGAAACGTAAAACTGGTTTATTTCCTGCAGTGTACAAATGGAAATGTCGAAATAAGTGGAAACCACTTTAGCATGTTGAACCTATTTGCCGACATTCGTCGATGGTACTTTCCAGGCACTTAAACCATTAACGATTGCATTAGGCTCCGACCCCACCTGCTACGATGTGTTGTGGATTTATTATCATCATCATCATTTATTTGTCTAGAAATAGCGAGACAAACAAAACAGTAAACAAGCAGCGCGACCGGACGGCAAGACAACAACAAAGCTGCGCTGACAACTGACAGCATAAACTAAGCCTAACGTGACAAAAAAATTGATATAGGGCCTAGCGAAATCAAGGAAAGTCCAAGCTGTTTATCTGCTGACTGGAAGACTAGAGCCTAATTCAAATATTAATACGTTCAGTAAAAATAAAACAAACATTGCAGCTACCCCGTGTATCAAAAAACACTCAAAATTGTTATTGTTATAATTTTGTCTTATTTTCCATTTCACTTAATTTACGTCAACGCACTACCGTGTGAAACACAGATGTTCCAAACTGTTACATAACGAGGTGAATTTGTATCAGATTGCTAACCTTTGCATTATCAATTCGACAGAGAGCGCCACATGATTTAATAACTTTGTGGTATTGATTTTTACGGCAAAAATAGCAGACAGCAAAATAGCTGACTGATGAGATTAAAACACGTCTAATCGATGAGTGAAGGTCGTTCAATCAGTAGATCGTTGATTCCGCTATCAGCCACAGCCAGTGGCGTTGCATCTAAACTGCTGTGTCCGTGTATGCGAGGCACACTTCAGACATAAACGCTGATAATTTGCAAGTGAGTTGTTATACAATATACAATTCTGAAAATGGCTCACATTTCAGTTTAATTTGTGCTTAATTAAGTCGTTACAAGGTTTACTAAAGACATCAACTCAGCATTATGCAACAATTTGGAACACTTGTTTCACACGGTAGTGCATTGACATAAATGAAATGAAATAAAAGTTAGTGCACCTTACATACTTCTATCGTCTTAGCCATCTTTGTGCTAAAAATTATCAAAGTTGGTAAAAATTTGACAAAGTTATGTCAAAACACTTTTGACTGTTTTTTAAGACACGGTGTAGAATGTTCCTGGTAGATTTTGTGGGGATGACCATGGATAATAGCCTATTGTGTGGACAACCACGTTGGTATCCAAGGAAATGAAGATGCTGACACCGCTGCTAAGGCAGAACTGGATGTCTCCATCACCAACATGAGATTTCCAGTTAGCGATTTGTTAACTTGTGTCAACCAGTTGTGTGTTAAAGAATGGCAACAACTGTGGAACCAGTGTACATCAAATAAGCTTTACAGTGTGCAACCGGTCATTGGTCGCAATACCAGTTCATCACTCAGCCGCTACGACTCAGTCCTTATCAACCGGCTTCGAATTGGTCATACAAGACTTACAAATTCTTATCTCCTAAAGGGAGAGAGTCAACCGGTATGTGAAGCTTGCCATTCTCCACTCACAGTCAAGCACATTTTGATAGACTGCACCCGTTACAGTGCAGCACGTCAAAGATATTTTGGAGTGGACACACTCAAGGACGTTTCTGAAAATGGTGCATCTCGCAACATCATTGCTTGTGCTAAAGATATCAACTTTTACAATGGTATATAATGTTGTTTTTACATTAGTATTTTAACTTTGGTTTTAATACGTATATTAACTGCATTTAACTAATTTTAACCATGCACGGCACTGAATGGCCTATTTTGTGCTGATGTGCCGTTCAGAAAATACTCACTCATTCAGTCCTTGCCCAAGATTCCGACGTAACTCTGCCAACAAAGGTTTTGTGGCATCATGTCGCAACTCTGGACTAAACCGATTACCAAGTCCGGAGATCCTCTTTGTAAAGCGACCTTAAACTTGATCGATTCTTTCGATATCGTGTTTAAAAATGGGTTTCCAAATATCTACATTGTGTTCTTTTGTAGAAGCGGTCTAACATATAAACAATATCAGCACGAAGCAAATGATTATTGTTACGAAACTTATAAAAAATTGATGAATGGTATATGCATGCTCGCCGGTGAGCTTCATACACTATACTGCTTAGGCTTACATATGTTCCGAAAAAGACAGTTCTTGATTGATGGTTATAGGCTACCCAAATCACGACATGAGCTCACAACTGCATGGCAACACAATACCATCGACGGTAAACGCGATTGACTTTTCAACTCATCCCAGGTGCATAACACATCATTTCTCCGCTGGTAGTGCAGATAACTGTCAATCTTTGACCCATGAGTTGGAGAGACAGCTAATGCGTCTCCGAGCTTGCATACATCCACGCTGTTTACAATGCGAAAGTAAGCCTAATTTTTTTTCACTTCACGGCAAACAACACTTAACTCTGACGCCGTACAGGCCCCATCTAGCCTATCTAGTAATCACTTCATTAATGTACATCTGAAACATCTCGATTTTTCTGTATGCTTATAGCAAATCTACAGCAAATCTGGTGGCCGGGTCCATCGCACATTTGTGATGATAGAATACCCGGCCCGGTCCCTACCCGCGGGTACGGGTATACCCGCAAGCCTCTAATCTGTCTCCATCTGCAGCGGTTAGGCCGCAATTTTCAACTACAAATTTTAAGTTATAAGTGGCCTTATCTCAGAAACGGTAAGAGATACGGCCAAGGTTACTATTGATCACTACTAGGAGGTGGCATACGCCCTTTCAGATGAGATGAAAATCATCGGCCTTGGATGACATTGACGGTCAGTACTGCAGCAGGAACTGTATGCTGTAGCGTGTCTTCCCTAGCGACAGTTGGACTTTCTTGTTTTCTTATCATCGCACACGCGTGAACCCCATTGATGGTTTAAACGTACATGTTCGACTGCAAGCCAGGTAACGACTCCGGGCAAGATTCTCTCACACATGTGCTTCTGTCACCAAGCAGTAAAACTTGGCCTTGGCCCTGTGGCTGGGAAGGTAATACATGGCATAGACTGAGTAACGACATGGTATATCACCGGCTTTATGACTACCGCATGTCATCCTCGGGCTGAATACAGGTCTATCGCCACAACGCTCCTACATCCATGGTAAAAAAGCACAAGCACATTCATCATCATCTACATTATCATCATACTGGCGCCACCAGGAAAGTCGAGCAGTGCAGCCGCTAGCAGACTTTCATTCAGCCGTTTGCTATGAGTGTCGATATACAACCGCAAATTGCATGAAACTCCTGTCTGTCACAGCACTCTAAATACACGCAGTTGTAAAGCTTTCAGCCGCGACTAGGCCTATTAGAAGCATGATTTGATTTGCCGCTACTAGCATCAGGCTGATTTCCGCATGACAGTGTTAGACACATAGAGCGGCAAGCACGGCGAAATTGCCGACAAATTACGATCACGTCGCGCTGCATAAGCGACGATACGTCAGGGCCAGGACCCTCTCTCGGGTTATTTTGTTATTCCTCGAAATTTATTTATAAATTTAAATGTCGAATGATGCATTCCCTTGATTGCTGAAAGATAAAGGTATTTTTGGCAGATTGTTGCACGTCGCGTTAACATGCCGTGTGTGTGGTCAGTAATCAACGGCCTGACAAAATAATGCAGTCGGGAGCTATTCGAGACTTCAAAAGACTCGAACCACGTTTGACAATTTTTTGGTGCTGTTGCTGTTCCTGTCGATGCTATAGAGAGGATGTTATATCCCCACGTTTCTCCTCCGACATTCCTATCTGCCTCTACATTGGCTAGCAGAGTGCCCGCATCAATCAGTAGCAAGTTTGGTAACGAGTTACTTTTTGTCCTGATTAAATGTGCATGAACATCAGCGCAAACGCGGCTCGGTATCTAGTATATTTTGCTCGGTTGTGTATTCGCTTGTCCTGTAGCGCGTCATGAATAAAACAGACTTCGTGGACTCTGCAAGTCTACCGATAGCTCACTACACTATAGCTGATAATGCTCTGCTTTGTTTCTATACGCTTCTCGGATGCATCTATTTTCGTTTTTCGGCGAACGATAAAACGTAATGGTGATAATTACGACGACGTTGATGATGACGTCATTAATCACTGCCTGCAATGCAGTGCGCCCACACGGCATCTGCAGTGAATTACAGCCGTCGTCTAGTCCTAAAGTTTGGTCAGTGCAAGCGCCTGTTGCTGCAGCCTAATTTGATATCCGTCTGGAATTGTCACGGAGGGCGAGCACGTGCACGAACGGACGTGACTGTCTAATCGCAGAAACCGCCCGAATTACTTTTTGCACGGCTAGCCACGCGCTGCTGTTTCTGTTGGTGCAAAGGTGGTGCATACGCACAACTTTAACATGCCAGTTACAATGAGTCAACCGTAGTTTTCAAATACCCATAGGCATGCATTCTACACGTAACGTACAATATAACTAAACTCAAAAAGCGAAATGCCCAAGAGTGGCGTTCTGATGAAATGAATGCACCAACTACCGTGTTCTTCAAGCAGTAGCTTAGCTTTTGTGCTATCAGCCTTCGCAGTCTATAGATGATCTGTCACGTGTCTGTTTCTAACAAAGAGGTAAAACAAACGTTGTATAATAACAAAAAAATGAGATCAGTGCCGGATTAAAGGGGAGGGGGTGCTAAGGGTGCTGCAGCATCCAGCCCATTCGTAAGTTAGGCCCACGGCCACAGATTGGACGAGAAGTTTTTTTTCAACAGCCATTTCCGTTGTACATAAACGACTCAAATGTTATGAAATGCGCTTTAGGAGCTCAAATTGCGTAAAATGTGTTTGCGGCCGGGGCATCACCCCGGACCTCGCTGACTTAGCTTACAGCGCCGCAGATTCTGTAGCTGAATTTCGGGAAAGAGGAAAAGGGAATGAATAAAAGGAAAAAAAGATGAAAAAAGGGGGAAAAGACGAAAATAAATAAAAAAGGGGAGGGGCTTAGGAGTGCCCCAAAGACAAATTCCTGGCTACGTCTATGCTTGTATGCAAGATCGACTTGATCACACAGGGTTGCCAAGTCACCTACATTGACCGCAGTTTAACCTATCACCACGCAAAGTCAATTATCACCCGACACTCGCCGACAATGAATACCTCTTATTTTGGTTACCATGTCTTTATTGTTTAAAATGCATCAACTTTAGTAAATTGATTCTCACGAAAATTATTAAAATTATTGCCACTAGACGCCATATTCTAAGGTCAAAATTTAGAAAATTTTATTTCGACTAGGGCTTCGCCCAGACTCCCTGGGGAACTCACAGTGTTCCCCAGTTTTCTGTCTGGATTCAAGGGCAGGAACGTCGAGAACCACAGGGGAGTCCTGAGGAAAAGTCTCGTGGGCGCCGTCCGGAAAGCAATTTTTTTGAATTTTGTTTTTTTTTAAATGGCGCATTCTGGTGTACTTTATATTTTTGAACAACGGCGAGACCCCCAAACGTCGCGGGCCTGGGGTAAACTTCTCTGCTTTTCCCTCTCTCGATGGGTTTGTGCAAGGGGTTCTATGTTTAAGGCAGGGAAAGTAAGAGCAAAGGGGAAAATGAAAGAAAGTAAAAGAAAGAGAGAGGGAGAGGGGGAGGGGAAAAAAGAGAAGAGGAAGGAACAGAAAAGGGGGATTATCACCCGCATTTGCCGCTTAGTTTATATACGTCCTAAATGTGACATTGTGGTTAAAGATATAAAAGTGCAAAAATCATGGTCATCAGTATGTGACAATATGTCGGTGTAAGTTATTCCGCGTTTAGTAAAGGGTTGTTTACCGTGGTTGTGTTGCTTGTACTATATACTACGCGAGTCTGATTGTGTTGCGGGTGGGGTCTTGGAACTCTTAATCAGTTTTGAATGCCAAATACAAATTATAGGCCCCATTCTGAATAACAGCATCCGGCCCGATTTGGTCTTCATCCGGTCCTGACGTTAACAAAGAACAAAACTAGTAGGGAAACTGCACTGTCGACATGTGAACACATCTAGTGCTAGACCAGTTTGCATTAGCATCTTGATAAATATTAATTACAAATATGCCTACAGTAATTAACGGTATGCAGAACTCGTACAGTAGACTACGCTGTAAAGTCTGACCTTGGACGTTTGATAGTAGGCCTAAATAAATGCCTTTTTGCACTGCCACAGACGACCGACACTGCACCGTCATACATGCGGTAAATACAATGCGACGTTTTCATTACAGCTTGTCTCATGCACAGATCGCTATATATTCTATCTATCTTTACGTCTCTCTCTTACATCGTGTTGACTTGCACAGCACCTGGTCATCAAACGGTCTTCGTAGTAATGCTCGTAGTGGCATCTGTCCCGTAATCTGTCACACCCTGCTGTTTTTCTGTTATTTCTGACGTCACGCTAAATTAATTTATTATCAAATTGAATCGACGAACAGTTTCTCTGCAGCATATAATCGTGTGGTGTTTCAGACTTCCTTCTGGCAGTTACGTCAATCTTGCATCCTACAGTAATCGGAATCGGCTCTTTGTTCTGTGCGCTTGCTAATGGATTGCAATGTCGCGTCTTCGGCAAATTATGTACGCTTTATTGCCTCCGCAAACACGGCGCATCTTCGCATTTCCGTGTATCTTAAATTATTCATGCCTTTAGTGTTCATTTCACGATAAATTCGTTCTGGCCTGCGGGTGATTTACGTCACTGAAATATGTCCACTTTTGATACATCATTTTTCTTGTACAGAAAAGCATAAAACAAAGCAGTAGATGAAATGTTTTCAAAATGATTACTTCCTAAGTTCGGCGTCTTACGCTCATGTGTTTGGCGTCTGACTTGATTCATACAATCCATCTTGACCGCGCGCGCATATGCCCCCGGGGTGACATAAAAGTGACAGATTGGAGTGATCGACCGACCGACAGACAGCGAAAAACACGAACAAATAGACCGACAGACAAGAGACTTTCTGACTATCGCGACAAATGTTTGTGACGGTAAAATTGGACTGGGCGACGAATGCTACTTCGAATCGATATCCATGCGAGGCACGTTGTTGCGCTGGCTGGCAAGACGCAATAGATAAGAGGAGAACAGAGAAACGGAATTGATGCGCTAGCGGTTGCTGCTGCTGGCGATGATACGAGAACAACAACGACCTTGTCGATCGTCCGACAATAAAATGGACAGCGGCGTCGCCGACGACGAATTTATTGAGATTCCGGCTGTCGTGCGGCGACGCTAGAGACGCCGAGAGCTGATTACATTCGAATCAAGCGCTGCAGATCACGCCTGCGTGCTTCCGTCCACGCACCGATTCACTAGCTGGGGAAACTGCAGCTGGAAGATGGCGACATCCATCCTCCGCATCCCCCCTGATTTACTCTTCTCCCTCGAACTCCGGGGTCATTTTTTCACCGCTCCGTGTAGCATAAACTATTTATCGACCGCCATTTGTGTATCCGCCGAGTCGCCGAACTCTTTCTTATCTTTAGCTGCGGATTTTCGGCAGATTAAGTTGCGTTTCTGCGATGTAAAGTAATTCGACATGAAGCTGTCTTCGTCCTGCTTCGAGATCTTCCTTAGCTTCCCTTCTGCTCTGGCTATTTGCTTATTTATGTCACTCAATCAATCAGCCGATCAATCATGAAGCAGCTACTTAGAGAAACTGATTAGTAGGTTGCGATGTCACTGTTAGTTTTCACCAAATTCCCATAAATTGATGAACACACGCACTTCAAGTTCAGTTCGTGCATGTGATGCTGATTTTGTTTGCTTGCACAATCAATCTAATTACTTATTGGAATCACTGGGCACTATAAATGTCTACTATACTCGTATTTATTGTACATCTTTTTACTTACACAAAGCAGCTTAATACGCATAGACCGAATCAGTCGGATTATTGACGGTCACGTCAAAATATTATTGTTTTCTCATCCTGATGTACACTGAACGTTGTACGTCTGCAGCATACGTGCATGTGTAGACATTCGCGTAAAGTGATGCGTGTTTCAGAAAACATCTTATACAGTTGAGTTGTGTCTGTTTTGTACAGCCAACAACAAGACAGTGGAGGACCTACTTCCGGTTGTGGTGTTCGTGCACGGTGAAGACTTCGAATTCGGAACCGGAAACGCGTACGACGGAAGTGTGTTGGCGGCGTACGGTCACGTGATCGTCGTCACCATCAACTATCGACTCGGCGTGATGGGTAAAATTTATCGACTTGTCTGCTAAATGCAGAATACTGTCGAGTAGTTAGCATTGACATGCAAAATTGAAATATACACGGTGTTTCATAAAATGGCACCATTTTTCTTTCTTTCATAACTCAGTCAAATGATGATCAATTAACATGAAATTTTTACCAAATATAGCTAAAAAATATTAATTCAAAATATTTCAACAAAATGCGGCTAATAATTAAATATTCTTTGCTAGTCGTGATGTAACGCTGACGTTATAATGTGTCGTGAGTACAAGCTTGCTTGTCTCAACTGGTAATGTCAGTTGCTACCTTGCTTCAATGGTTAACTTTATCTGGTTCATTAATGAAAAGCATTTATCGTAACAACACTAAGCAAAATGTGGGCATGGAATCAGACATCTCGCGATCCAAAAACTCAACCATTTCTCAAGTGGTGTGTGCTGGTACACCGTCTTCCTGAAAGGTGTAAAAATCAAACTATCCCACAAGCGTTTGAAAGTGATCATTTTTAGCGTTTTTTGTGGCTACAGTGGTAAAACTTCAACAGTTTGTCATCAGTGAACCAGATAAGTTCACCATCGAAACATGGCATCTGTTCAACAACTGTCAGCACTGGTTGCGACAAGCCCATGTATGTACTCACGGCACATTATGACGTCAGCATTTCATCACGACCAGCAAAGAATATTTAACTTTGTGCCACATTATATTAAATTATTTTGAATTAGTATTTCTTCAGCTATGTCTTATAAAAATTTCTTTTAAATGATCGTCATTTGAGTAAATTATGAAAGAAAGAAAAGAGTGTCATTTTTTCCGAAACACCCTCTATACAATAGTTGCAATGTGTGTTTTTTTTAATTTTTCGTGCAACCGCCTCAGAGAGAGGTGTTTCATTGCGATTTTATAGACTGACGAGGAGACGAGTAGTACATTCCAGGCTAAACCGTATTTTGACACAGACACTGGTAAACAACTAAGATGGGGTGGAGGGTGGCGCGTTACGGAAAGATTAGTCATCTATGTAAACTAAGTCGTACTGTGTGAAATTTTCCTAGACAAGTGGGCGGTAACTGTATTGTGGACTAGGCCTAATGCAGACGAGACATGGCAGGTAAACAGGTCATGCATTTCCAACGGGCCAAAGCGCGGTCGCATACCTTGCAGTCCAGACGGTATGTAGGGCTGAGACATTACAGGTCAAAGAACAGCACGTGACAGAGGATTATTGAACTATGTGGACCAAGGGGTGAGAGCACAAAGTCAAATAACAGACATAGGTCAAGGTCAGGCCATCTAACTGTACTATGACCCTCATATGTCTGAGTAAACGGGACCGGAAGTGGCTGGAAAGCCCCACTAGACTACTACTCTGGCCTCTGAGGAAGTCTTTTTGCATCTGCTAAACAGTAAATGATTGCCAGTATTATTGTACTCTTTAGAAGTTTGTCCTCTGAACAAGGCGGACATACGGTCTCTTGACTTTATCGTCACGCGCTGTTTGATGAAGTTATTCCGCACGTGCAATACTGATATAATAAGAGATTGCTGCATTTTTTCAAATTTAAGTTACCAAGTGAAATAATCCTCTGTAGATTTCAGAAATTTGTAAGCAAACTTGAACTTCAACGCTGTACGTTAACCCGTTAGAATACTCTGTATAGTTAAGGTCATGTGTGTCTGTGATTTGCCATAGCCTAGTAACTGGTTTATGTATTTTTGTTTTGTTACCTACCACATTGTGTTGGTGAATAAAGATTATCAAAGATTAAAAAACCAGAACAAAAATGGCTACAGTCGTGGCTAATGTGAGCATTGGGGACTGCTGTATTTGTTGTTGTGCAAGCCTACACATTTCGAACAATTTTTTATGTCTTTTAATGCACAACATACGGGCTCCGAGCTGCAATGATACATCATGAATGCTCGCCGTACCAGGGAAGACGTGTAGCAACAAGTCCAGCGCCGTTGCTCTCATATATAATGAATCTAGAGCTGTCATTCGGCGTAATAAAGAATGGCTATAGGTTCCTCCGCCTGTCCAACCTAAATTATTATTCTCTGTCACATTCTACCTAAAACAAATTTGTCGTGTTTTGTTACCGATGTTTTTTCTGGTGCGTGTTCTAGCCAGCTTATTTCCGCGCAGAAAGTTCTGACGGCGCGACCGGAGACAGAGTTAGATGCTACCTGGAAGTGCGGCGTCTCAGAAACGCTTCCGCAACAGATAGAGAAATGTGCTTTATCTGACGTAAAGTAATGCGGACCTTTGTGGGTGGTTCGTAGGTGGGTTATTACTGCATCAGTATCAATTGTGGACACTGGTGGACAATAATTTATAAGACGACCGTGCGCCGTGCTCATTGGTTATTTATGTGTACAGAAGCGCCGCGGCGTCGTACTTTATGAGCGAGCATGCCGTGAATGTTAAGGAGGCCTGCTGTAGAAGTGCAAAGGATTTGCACCACATGACGGCATGCTTCAAACGGCACGCTTTGAGGGTTTTTTTTTTGTTCGCAGACCCGCCGTATAAATTAGTCGTCATATAAGTTAATTATTCGCGTTAATCACCTTAGGACCAAAACACGAATGTTTTACTAAATTGGAAAAAGAAGCATTGGCCTTTATTAATACACCACTAGGTTTGTATACGAGGGGCGTGCAATAAATTTCACGACTACATTTTTAACACAACGACAGTAAATCGCACATTTCTGACAGTTATGTTACTTTTTAACATATTCTCTTTGCAGTTTATTGCATTGTTTTACAAATCGGCTGGAACCCGTAGCATTAAGTTTTTGTGTCTATCATGTAGAAATTTCCGGACATAATGTTGTAGAACATTTTCATCGTTCTTGAACTTAATGTCTTTAAGTAATTCGCTCTGTGGGGTCCAAACAAATGAAAATTACTTAGAGCTAAGTCTGGGCTGTATGGCAAATGCTGTAGCAATTTCCAGCCCGTCTAATTCTCTTAACTGTATAATGGGCCAATTGCACGGTGGGGCACTGCCGTTTAAAGTGTAGCACTTTTTGCAGCAAACGTGGTCAATTGCTGCAAATTGCTAATCGTAATTAATCGGACAATAATGCACAGTAATGTTTTTCATTCACAGTATGTTCTTCAAACAAAAAGTCTGCGAAAACAACTTTTCAAGTAAACCAAAAGATGCTTTGTCTGCAGCTGACCGTTCCAAGTTCCAACACTGACATCATCACTAACTGACTGATGATTCCTGCAAAAGCGGGCGAACTATTCAAACGCTGATTACTACAGAAAATTTACAATAAATTTTAGCACTTTCTACGCCTTCTGCGACTAAACGATGTATGATTATACTTTGCGTATGCCTAACGTCAACGCCCGTCATTTATATCTTAATAATAATGACGTCACAGCGTGACGTCATAAATGAAACCACGGTAAGTGATGTAGAATAGTGGCTGTACAACTTCATAATAGTTTTGTTTTTCAGCTGTCACTGTGTGCTTACTGAGAAAAACAGTCCTGGAATTTATTGAACGCCCTTCGTAATGTTTTGAACTTTCGACTTCTTTCTGTTTCATTACTGATGCATGCGTTTGCTTCACATACAGTTAGCAGTTATCAGCAGTTATAGGCTAAATACAATACAAGAAGCCCAGCTGTCGCTAGGGAAAACGCGCTACAGCATAAGTTCAAGGTCATCCAAGGTTAATGATTTTCATTTTTATCTGAAAAAAAACTTGTGCGATTTCCTATTAGTGATCAATAGCAATCTAGACTTTATCTCGCACCGTTTAGCCACAATACGTCTGTTACATACAGACAGACAGATGGACACACTGCTGCTAGTCAGTCGGTTGATGGACAATGTCATGCTGTCTGTCGTTGCTGCAGGGTTTCTGACGACAGGAGACGGCTACGCACCAGGTAACTACGCTCTACTGGGGCCCGATTCACAACGTATCTTAAGATAATTCTGAGACATTTTTACACTTACGATCGTTCTACGACAGTGGGCTAATAATACACAGAATGCTTGCGGCATCTCTTTAAGATGTATCTTAAGATAATGTCTTATGACCAGTTTTGGTGTCTTAGAACAATTTGCATTTGTAAATTGAAAGATCCTAGCACATCTTAAGTTTGTTTTAAAATGCACTTGAAACCTATCTTAAGATAAATCTTACGGCAGTGTCTGTGATTTGGGCCCCAGGTAACTACGCTCTACTGGACATCGTCGCCGCACTGCGGTGGGTCGCTGACAACATAGCTGCGCTTGGTGGAAACCCAGCGTCCGTCACGTTGTTTGGACACGGAGTAGGAGCTGTACTAGTCAGTCTTCTTACCCTGTCACCGCTCACACGAGGTCTACAGTCTACTGCTAGTTCAAGCTATCAATCAGTCATGTGACCGATCCATTGATTGATATTTTAATTGCGCCAAGTGGCAGCATAAAGCACTTACTGTACAATAAAAAAACAGTCAACCACATTCATGAGATTAAAAAAAACTTAGGCCTAACTCCTCCTTCGGTGTCATGGCGATGCAGATACACGCTCGGACAGCCTCATGTATCTCCTTCAGTAATCTCTGTTCTCGGCTTCATGAGTTGCTTGTGTGAGTGAAAGTTCCATCATCTGGCAATCGTCCAAAATGTTATCAGTTTCTTCCTCGGTCGTCCTCGGTGTCTGTTTCCGTAAACACGACCATACAGGGCTCGGTGTGGCCATCGGGAAAGTTGCATTCTGACTACATGGCCGAAGTATCTAAGACGGCGGCTTCGGCTTAGGTTTAACTAAAAACATAAAAATAGTAAAAAAGTAAGGTCCGCACATACGCAAAATGTAGCCTATACGTGCAGAAGACAAATACGGGGAATTAACGTCTATTAAGCTTATCGATCACTCGATAACCACCAGATTAAAAAAACGGTCGGCTTTCGTGCACGAAAAAAGACTTTAGTTAAAATAAATTTGCGAATCAGAACAGGAAAGAACTTAGAAGATTGCCATCGAAAACCAGAACGACAATTGAAATCTAGAATCAAATATACCCGGGTCTCATAAAACATGGCGTATTAAATTGTAAAAAATAATAACCCCTGTAGCTGTAGAAAAGTGCATTTAAGAAAAGTTTACTGTATAAGAGCGCAGAGCCGCTAGAACGAAACTAACTACTACGTGTTGATTACAAGAGGTATACTTTTAAGAAACTCAAAAGTCACGGTGTCCCCCATGAATTTGCACTTGCATGACACGGTGACAGCGCATAGTGATACACGTAAAACTTCCATTTGCAAGAAGTACACAAAGCTAAGCAGTATTTGTGTGTTCTACAAACATTAACCGCGTACTGCAGCCCGTGATCATTTATACTTGTCACTATCATTTGCTATAAATGCGGTTTATTCGCGTGTCGCATTCGGCGCTGCTAGTTCGGACTCTCCGTTTGATGTAGTCCGATATTAGACTTTACGCGCAGACTCCGGTAAAAATATCCGGCTGGACGAATTCTGTCGAATTGGCGTTATGCAGACTGGCCATTCAACTGCCTTCGTGCACTATACACGGCGATGTTGACGTCGGACATTGTGAAAAGTGAATCGCATTATTTTTTTTAAATATCGATTTTAGTTGGCAAGCTGATAGTTTTAAAAAACAGCTTAGGGATCTACCGTTGCTGCGATCTTTTCAAAAGTTTTTTTGCGAAAGAAAGGAGATTTAAAAGACACCGTTTAAAGTTGAGCACACCGCTAGGTTTTTTTTATAATGACGATCTACCCACTTTGCGATGGATTAACGAACTATTCACAGGTTAATTCAGTCGGCTAAAACACGTTTACATAGGGTCAAACATCGCTCGTGAACCAAAGAATCGAATGTATAACTAAAGTGCAAAACGTGTGATATATAGCGAAGTGAGTGTTTGATTGACAGGTCGCCGGTTGTTCCAGCGAGCAATTTTACTGAGCGGCTCTGCTCTGTCACCGTGGGCGGTCTCTCGCGACATGGTTGCTCACTCCATGGCTCTTGCTGATCGACTGAACTGTTCCACGCCACGATCAGCGTTCGCGCCTCCACGGACCCCGGACGGCGTCTGGACCCGGGACCCTGAACCTTGTCTGGACCCCGGACGGCGCCTTGGTCGTACAGTGCCTTCGACGAGTGGACGTGGAGCGTTTGGTGCTCGCCGGTCGAGGTAGTGCGACCGAGGCGAGGTCCGTCAACGACTGGACTGCGACGTCATGGTTTGGTCCGACACTGGGCTCAGTAGGAGTCGGTCTTCTGCCAGGCACCAGTATCGAACAGCTCATCAGTGACGCCTGTGACAACAGGTTAACAACTTAGTACTGTACGACAATAGCACCGAGTCTCGGTGAATCAGTTTTAGACAGTATCGTTTACGGTGCTTTTTCTTTTTTTTCGATTACGTGTTTGAAAGGCTAGGCCTGCGCAAGCTTTGTTGAAAATATTGTTGAAGCAGCGACGATTCGAACGGGTGTTGTTTTTGCAGTACGCGCCCAAGCAAAGGACTCGCGTCGTTTGCAAGCAGTTCTCTGCTAATCGGTTTCGCCGGTCTGCCGACTGACGCTTACGTCACCAGACATCCGGTCGATCACGTGACAGACATGGCGGCCAGCTGGCGACAGGTGCTACGGCGTTACGTCGACGCCCACTTCCGGTCGCACGCCGCCGACAAAATTTTCGACGTGATCGCGCACAACTACGACCGCTGGGACGAGAAGTCGGTCGCGTTTCTGACGGCCAACGAGAGCAAAGCGGTCAAAGGTCAGGAGGTCAGCAAAGGTCACGACGACAGCGACGACGACGACGTTTCTGAGACTCGGCGGAGTCGGGAGATAACCGACGAGTTTCTGGAAGACTGTCAGATTGCGGCGCCGACGATTCGCCTGGCGAAGTATCACGCTACGTGCTCACAGGTACAGCGGCAACGCCGGCGGCGCTCAAGTAACACGCACCTTGATCAGGTAACAACAGGTAACACGTACCTGTACTACTTCAACGACACCGGCGTCACTCATGACCTGCTGACGTACGTGTTCGGTGCACCTCTGTCGCCAGGTATCGACCCTTTTCACCCAGGAGCCTACTCTGACACCGACCGCCAAATGGCCGTCGACGTCATCAAGCGCTGGGCTAACTTCATCTACAGCGGGTACGACCTGGGCTCACTACTATTATATTAGAACGTCTACATGCTTCTGTGCGCTTCAAAGTTAAAAGTGTTGACGATTTAACTTGAGACTGTCAACAGTGCAGAAAATATCTGTAAATGCACAATACAGTAAGGAAGACAAAAACGATGGATTTACAGAATTAAGGCCTGTTGACAACAAAAAGAAGTAACCTAAAAGATGTAACATCGCAAAAGAAATAAAGATTATTTTCGTACTTGTGAATATCCGCCTTATTGTAACTTCGTTGCTGGGTGCGTCAAAAAAAATTTCAAAAAACCGATTTGTATTTGACGACTGAAATGTGTACACTCGGACACTCTGTGTACGTTGTCTAATACACGTGTATATGTTTATGCAGAAATCCGAATGTTCCTATTGAGCTCAGTGACCGATGGCAGCCATATAACGTCGTTAACCAGTATTATCTCTCCATAGGTCTGTCCAGAATTTTTTATGTATTAACAACTAGCAACTATGTATCACATAAAAACTTTTGCAAGCTGATTGAAATGATTTTTACGACTTCGACTTATACCTTCAATCAGAGCTATTCTGCGCAGCCAATACAAGAATTATAACTTTGACTCGAGCAGATCCAGCTGAGTCTATGTGCATTTCTTTTTGTCGAATCTCTTATTTATACTTTGCTTGAGTGACGTGTTTGTGCATCAGAGAAATAGGCTGGAGGAAGCAAATTCGTTTTGAATGGATCAGGGTGTACTGTAGACTGGGAAAAATTGCTCGATTCTTTCTTATCTCAAAACTAGAAAGCAGTCGTAGCCCTCAGGTACCTCCGCCAAGACAAAGCTATTCGCCAGGTGGCGTCACCATCTTCGCTTTGCCAGCGGTTCCCTTATGCCCCCTTTAACGCAATGGTAACGAAAATTTCAAAGTGATCCAGAATTCAGGATTCCTGCCGGATCACGCCCAAAATTGAATCACTGTAGTTTATGCCATGCCCGACATACCCTCAAAATTTCAGAAAGATCCGTCCATAACTTTTTGAGTTATCTTGCTAACAGACAAACAAAAACCGGCAAAAACATTACCTCCTTGGTGGAGGTAATCACCACTTCCAAAATGTTCTTTAAAAATAATCTGTTTAGTTGAAGATCTGCACCAGAGCATTAGGACGGTAATGTAATGTTTGCTTTTAATTTTTGTATTTTTATTGTAATAGCTTGCATTTTAGCAATTTCTGTGTTGTATATTTTTTATTGCCAACGGGGCTTGACCTTTGAGAAATAAAGTATTCTTATTGATTTAATTAATTTGTTGAGTATTATTGCTGCCTGATAGAATAAAACACAGAAACTGATTAATTTTATAAACTTGTTTTTGGTGGTAAAAACTAAAAACAACTGACGATATATTCAACGACAACAAAATAGTGTCCAAGTATTAAAGCGGTAGTATATCGGGTGACTCTGGCACAGAATACGACGTGTATGTATGCAGTCGGTATACGTGCATGCGTAGGTGTGAAGTCGCGGGTTCGGCATCACTACAAGAGTCACAAGATGGCGTTGTGGAACGACCTTATACCGCGTTTACACCGACCTCGAGGAGCGATGGACGCAGAGAGCCGTCCCGCCGTCCCCGGATCGTCGACCGACCGTCCCGCCCAGCACCCGTCCTCGTTCTCGGCTTCCCAGCCAGTGTCCGTCGAAGCGTCGTCTACGCCGGCCGCGATGAAACGCGACGGCGTTGCCGGTAACACCATGTCGGCCGTCGGAGAGGAGCGGAAGTCGCACGACGACCGGAAGTCACATGACCTGCAGCACGACTCTGACGTCATCGATGACGCAGAGGCCGGAAGTGATAAGAACAACAGCGACGACGACGAAGACGCTACGATCTCGTTCAGCTTGGCCGTGATGGTCGGATGCATTCTGCTGCTGTTGAACATTGTCGTGTTCGTTGGTACGATGTGTCAGTGGCCGCGTCTTCGACGACGTCGCCGCCGCTGTCGTAAGCAGCGCCACGCCGCCGCCCTCGCCGCTCTGACGTCACTTCCGGTGAACAACCACCAAAAGTTGGACGGCGGCGGCAGTGAGACAGTATCGTCGGCGTCGAGATGTGACACGGTCACTGAGGAGACTCGGTTGACGCTGCTCTGTCCCGACGAACAAGGGTCTCGTGGTGCCCGGGTGTGCGACGGTTCGCCGGACTGTCGTTGTATGCGAGCTGCTGGCGACGGGCTGGTGTCAAATTACTGTGATGGAGCACCCTGTGCCACGATGTTCCACGTTGAACTGGGAGCGTCAACGCCAGCAGCGGCGAACCGTTTGACCGCAGACAACGCCGTTCAATCCAACCACGTCGTCTTCTCACGCAATCAATTCACGACCGTTTGAAACTTAACCTAGTTTATCATTATTGTTATTTTTGACACTTAGTAAGCCATTCAGATCCCAAGAGAATACAAAATTACTGAAAAACTACACAATTATAACTCTGTAGTGATCATTTATTTGGACAGTTCTCCTCACTAAAACACTCATGCAACATGATAGCGTCGTAGTGCTAAATAATTAGGCCAACCGTCACAATTGTCGCCAGAAATCTTTGATATCTTTCTACGAAACTCGGGCACTGTTATTGTTACATCTTTTTGAGCAAATTAGACATGGTAAATTTTAACATTAATTTTGTTTACTGGTATTTTCATTTGTGTATCTTGATTAGTGATCTTAAAATTATTCGTTTCTCTGCCTAACGTCTGTGATAAGAGAAATTATTGTCGGTAGTTCGATTTCGTTGGGTTTATTTGAGTGACCTTTTTCTGGCATAATGTCCTGGTTTAGCTGTCTAGCAACGACAAAATCACTGACCGAAAGACCAAACAAACGCAAGTTGATATAGCTATATCATCCATGCCACTTACCAATACGTTTTTCACAGTTTTTGTGTACATTTATGTCATTTTATTCTTCAGTAGTTGTAATCTTAATACACGTAATTTATTAGTAATTTACAATGGCTTCATATAACAAATAATCTCTCGAAAATAGTTCTTTAGCACAGAGCGTGCGCCAATAGTGTATATTTTTATACTATGATCTGATGCTCTTGTCTGATGAAGAATTGTGTGTTTACGTTTACGCTGACAATGTTAATTCTCTTCTAAAACACATAGATTTATAACAACGTGAATACGTGCCCGCAAATTATAAAAAAATGTTGAAGTGGCTTAATCCATAAATAATTCCCGATTAAAAGTCGCACTAGAAATTAAAACATTTACTGTGGAGTCATCGACTTTCGTTTCGAACATCCGTGCAAATGGAGGTAGCCTATTCTTAGCCGTGTTTCCTCTAGTAACCCGGCTCAGGTGTCCAGGTTTTACTGAACCTCCCATAAAGAGACTGGGACGCGCCTGTACTGTACCTACATGTCGTCCGTATATAGCCTCTGTGGCGCTCCGTTAGCTTTGATAGGTGTAGGCTCTACGACGTAACTAGCGTCAGCGTGCCGTGGAAAATGGCAGACAAGTACTGGCGTAGAACTGGAAAGCTGTCACTAAAATATAATGTAAATTGATGTCATAAAATCACGCGTATTAAATAAATGTGAAAAAGTTTTTACTACGTCAAAGTTGATTTGCTAAAGACTTTTACCTTAAACCATAGTCCTTCTTGTGACCAGCACATCATATTGAAAAAGATTTGGGCCTAATTTAATTTAATTTAATTTTGTACACAATTTTGCATTACAAAAAATACAAAACTGGCTCTTATCATTGCTAAAATCTGTTGTCCGTGTGACCAATAACTGAGTAGAAAATAGTTCTCAAAACCTATTTACACGGTCTTTCACAAAAAACCCTTTTTGTTTTTTTTCATAATTCACTCAAATGATGATCAATTTACACAGAATTTTTACCAGTTGTAGCTAAAGAAATACTAATTTACAATGTTTCAACAAAATATGACAGTTGATTAAATATTCTTTGTTAGTCGTTACATAACGCTGATGTCACAGAGTGAAGTGAGTACAAGCTTACTTGTCTGAGTTGTTTCAACTGGTGCTGTCACTTGCTATACCCAGCTTCAATGGTGAACTTAATCTGGTTCGCTAATGAAAAATGTTTATCGTACCAGCTCTGAGCAACAGCAGGCTAGCAACTGGTAGCACCAGTTAAGACTAGCAAGCTTGTACCCGTGACACATTATGATTTCAGCGTTACATCACGACTAGCAGAAATATTTAATCAAATGTCATATTTTATTAAAATATTTTGAACTAGTTTTTCTTCAGCTGCAACTGATAAAAATTTCATGTAAATTGATCATCACTTGAGTGAATTATGAAAAAAGAAAACGAGGTCCATTTTATAAAACACCGTGTAGATATTACTTTAAACATTTAATACCAGTGTGTACTATTTAAAACAGCAAATGAATATTCAAATGCTGGGCTTAGTGATTATCTGCATTTATCAAGAATGCCATTTTAAAGACAAAAACCAACATTAATGCCCTTTTATGTTTTCTTCGTTCTAAGACGGTCTACAGTGCATTATAATATGTTAAAACTTTAATGCACCGTGCATTTTGTAGCAACAAAACAAACCAGAAGAAGAAAAAGACAACAAAAAAACAATACGGATTAACAAAGAATAATTTAAATAATAAACTGCCGACGTACAAAACTAAATCATAACATTTTTCGAACAACAATAACAGTGGTAACGTTGAATAACTTTGAAACAAAACATTAGTACCGCTATTTGCAAAAATCCGCACTCAGGTCTGCAGGACTTTAGTTTGTAGACCTATTCGAAAGTGATAAACTGCGTTCGTGCGGCGTCAATTTCTGCAGTGATTGAGCACTGTCGTAACTAAACAATAACTGGATCAGTTAGACTATAATAATTATAGACTCAATTCTGGCTGGTGAGTTTTCTCTTGATTTCGTCTTGGTCGACAAACTCGAAAATGTGCGGTGCGTTGGTCAGCAGCACGGCACTGCCGACCACCGTGACTACAAGGAAGATGTACAGTTGTAGTCTGTCAATGACCACCGCCACATATCCCCAATCATCCACCACCTGCACACAGATAGACAACATTAATCTATTCAGCCAGAGCGTACTACTATGTAATGTATACAGGACACCTACTTTGACGGTAAGTGATAAAATAATTTCCGGCAATAACGGGTCAACATGCTCGAGACATCATTAGCGCATGCCAATCAGCTGCCACTTTAAGACTGCAAAGCGCTTTTGATCACGAGTGTGAAGTAAGTAAGTAAAACGTAAATTTATATAGCGCATGCTTAACGCTAAAATAGCTTCTTGTGCCTCTGACCTTGTATATCGCCAAAGCAAACCGTTTATAACTTCGCAAGTTTTTGAAGCATCGCTGTTGTATGTTTTTACAACTTCGTCCATCTAAATGTCTAATGACCGTGGCGAGTAATGGGGTGTTTACACGATCCAGCATTCATACAGCTAGCTGGAAGTTCTATGATAATTAGGAGGGCAGATTTAAATATTAATGGCATTGGTGATAGGCATATTGGAAATGTGTAGGCCTATCAGCTGTGGGCTAAGCCTAGGCCCGCCTAAGACTTAGCCCACAGCTGATAGGCGGTGGGGTAGGCAGCTGATAGGCTGATAAGGGGCGGGGTTCCATCAGGCCAGCTGGATGTTTGCTGGACGTTTGCTGGAACTTAGCTGGAAGTTTGCTGGATCGTGTAAACACCCTATAAACGCTTTGGCCACAACGCGAACTTGGAACTACTTGGAAACAACAGACTGCGGACAAGTTAAAGATCGTGCGTCGGCATGGTCAGAGCTTGTTTTTTATAATTATCATCGCTCTCTCGTGTGACAGCATTACACGAGAAAAGGATCAGACAGCAAATGAACGACTGAAAAAATCGAGAACCGACGTGAACTTAGTGGCACAGAACCTGATGCCGATCGGAGATCGAATTAAATCATCTATTCGCCGAAAAACAGCACGTCATAGCACCGTTTTCAACGTTGCGACGGCGTCAGTCGCAGTTATTGTTCCGAAACTCGTCAAGTCGCATGCTGTCAATTGCGTCCAATCGCGCCAATTTTTTGATCGAAAAAATTTAATTCGCGTAAAACTAACGAACCCAGAACACCGAAGACATTGCTCACCAACGAGCGAGAATAGTGGACCGAATGTCGACCGCACAAATGGCGACGACCTCCGTCGGTAGACTAGAAGAGAGAGAGAGAGTATTTATTTGCCACAAACACAAATACAATATTATACAATACTAGATAATGTATAGGCGGGCTACCAAAAAAGCAATCGCTCATCAACGCTGGCCGCCCATAGTAACTATAAATAATCAATGATACAATATCCAAAGATAGCAAAAGAAAAGAAAAAAAGAAAGAAAAGAAAAAAAAAGGTGCAATAGTCAGTTTCAAGCAATATGATTGTAACGAATTGCAAAAAAACCTAGAATCCGTTCACTTAGAACGGAACGCATCACGTTAAATTTCTGCAAAGAGCTCGCGGTGTTCACGGGGTGGCAGCCGCAGCGGTGACTTGACATGATGCAGTCAAAGTGACTGTTAATGTAATTGACTGACAGACAGACAGACAGTGACGTCACGTGATTGACGTGCGGTCAGTCGTAAATATCGTTTTGTCGATCGGTCGGTCGATTGAACGAAAGACGGCTTGGACCCTCGGTCGATGGCTCAATGTAACTACAGACATCACTGTCACAAACGTCGACGACAGTCTGCAGCGTCGGACAAACGTGTCAAGTTCATCAGCGGCGTCAGGCGCTGCACGATGTAGGCTATTATGACTATTACTACTCTGTTTCATAGGCATAAGTCGCGGTTCGCTTAGTGAGTGTTAATATCGTTGGGCGCGTCAACTAAGTTGCTATACACCTAGTCGGGTTAGTACAGAGATTGGTACCGTTCGCGGGCACATCGTCTAATCATTTAACCAAACAACTCGGGCTAACTCAGGCTCAGCCTGGCCATTCCTGCGTTTGTAGGCATAATAGCCTAAATGCTGGCTATGGTTACGGCCGTTCGACCAGCTGCTAGCGAAGAAACGATAAGTTTTGTGCAACAGACCTTGGTCTATGTGCGTAATATAATCTTAGTCTTATTACATACTGTAAACGTAGCCAAAGTAAAAAAGAAGCATTTCAGTTTACTTGATCGTAGTTTATAATAAAAGACAGTAGAATTAGAACGAGAGTAGCAGCACCGACTTCTGCGTATTCGTCGTCGTTCTTCAAGTGCACAGCAACGAAGTTGACGGCTTCAAGGGCTCGATGAAGTTCCGTGTCACGCAACGACATTCTGTCAAACGGTCTGATTGCACGATCGTCATCGTCGACCAATCGCCTTCTTACTTCCGACCGTCCACCCCACGCTGCGGCAGCGCGAACATTTGACTTTGATAACGTCATTTCCTGTCCGCAGACCGGATATTCGGTTTGCTCCAGAGGTCGAGGCCTGCTGTAGGGTTTGCGACCGGCGCGTAGTCGATACATCGGACGTCGAATGAGAAGCAAGCGAGGCAGCCAGTAGAGGAAGAGCAGACGAACTACTGCCGGCATGCGATCGGTGTGAGGCGTTCGGAAGTTGCAGTGGATCACGAACACTGTGCTGGCAATCGAGTCACGAAAACCACCTAGACAGCGAGTAAGAACACTGAACTAAAAAAATTAGTTGTCAGTAGCTGGATCTCATTCATTGACTCATTCATTCACGTACGGACGAACTGACGAGAACTGTGCTGGCAATAGTGAGAACGTTAGTAATAAACGTGAAAAGAATGAATCTGGCAACGAGAGGAACCTTCAGCGAGGTCGGAGGCAGGATCTTCGACACGAGCAGCAGAAACACAATCAGCGCCAGCAAGATTGAAATTGACATCATGATCTTTTCTCTAGCGTCAGCTGGGAGGTAGAAGACGCACACGTTGAGAATGGCGATGAGCACACAGGGTGAGATGAGGTTCACCGTGTAGAACAGAGCTTTGCGCCGAAGCTGGACCTTAAACGTCATCAGAGACCGACTGTTCTGGTCATCGTTGCTCGTTGAGCTGTGATGGTCGAAGGTTGCCGTCACACGAGTTATCGACGCCGGGCACGAAATAATGTCCCAAGACCCGCTGTGAACATCACATCGTGTCCACTGTTAACAAATCCATAAGATCGTTAGACCCTAACGATTGCAAGACCCCCTATGCGAACTTCCATTTTTATTTCATGTCCCAAGATCCGTTGTTGACGTAGTCGCTCAAGTCGACCTAGCATCATAAGCAACAGAAACAAAACAAGAAGTTAAACGTCACAAAATTAAAAATGCTGAAAACATTATTAACAGCATTTCGTAGAAAACTAAAGCGCCCTGCTGTTGCAGTGCACATCGCGAGATGTCGTGTATGTTTAGGAACGCGTGTAGCTTGCGGGTCAAGAAGCACTTTATACGTTTGCAATAAACTAGTAATTGAAACACGCCGCGGTCGACGCGTTCCGTTCGAAATTTGTGGATGTTTTCGTAGGACCAGGCTGCCGTATAATTACGTTCCAAGTAACCAAACCTATATGGCCGCAATACATCAACGTTACAGAACGACTGACGGATGGTTCGTTAACATAGACATGCAGACAACTTACGGCGGCAATATCGCGCTTCGCACAAAGTGCGTGGCGCGATAAAAACCAAACTAAATATTTTTAATGATCAGATGCATTACTGCTAATCAGTCGAAACACGTATAAACGCAGTTAACCTGTCTGTAATCTTCATACCACTCCAGTGTAACCTGACGACCGTTGAACGTCCACGACCCGAACTTCATCTGACAATATTGCTCGTCGACGTCATCAGTCCTGTAGCTGACGTCACGGGATTTTGCGGAGAACGCAGAGAACGATGACGCAAGCAATTCCAGCTCTATTGCTCGTCGAAGGGGAAAAACTCGACGTCCATAGTGCAGGAACTCTTGTAGATCGCCGGCGGGATCCACAGTACGTCGCCGGTGTAAAAGACGACGACGTTAGGCTTGTATGTGACCTCGTACTTGCCATCGGCGCTACACACAATATGCACGACAGCTTTATACATTTAGCATTCACTGGAACCAAGCCGAACCTAAACACATTTCTGTTTCAGCGAGCATTTTGCCTCTAATTTTTGCCTTAAGTACGCAGGCAGTGCGAAATTTTATCTTAGATTTGTTTGCTAAAAAAAACTGGTCATTTTTGTAAGTGGTAATTTTTTTCATTGATTGAAGGATTGATTGATTTTGTCACAGGCGTATGCAGAAGGAGTTTGAAACCCTTGAGTCTAGTCCAGAAAATAGTCAGAAAAAGAATGTCGTAAACAGGTGACTATGCATTTTTTGACTTTCGTTATTAATTACTACGTACATCGTATATTATTATGCTTAAAGACACATTTTAGTAATTGCAGGCACAACAATGAAAAATGATAATCGCAGTCTCGCAGACAGGTTTACAGAAGAAAGATGGTAACCGGACACTTCGGGCCGAACTGTCTTAGGTCCGAAGTGTCCGGCAAGCAGAAAGATACACGGTAAATTCATGTCTAACAGACTTCACAATAAAAAGTTCAATAAACATCAGACCCACATAGGCCCACATTAACGTTACAGATAGATGTACAGACGGACAGACGGACAGACAACCGGCGGCATTTACGGCAACAATACCGCGCTTTTTGCAACATGCACCGCGCTGTACTAGAAACGTCGACATACTTTGTACATTGACCATAAGAAATGTACAAAACGCAGACGTACTTGTTAAAAAGCACAATGTCGGGTTTCCAGACTTTGTCGGGTGAGACGCGAATCACGCTGATTGAACCGAACTCTGCAGGGTTCCAGCGCAGCTGATAGTCCGTCCACAACTACATAGTGTCACAGCAAACACTCGACAAACTATCAGTCAAACTAGTCACTCCCCATACGTGTACATTATAGCACTACATCACAACGACAAGGTTAGCCTGGTGTAAATGCAAAAGGACTTCAAAATTTAAAAAAAACACACGAAAAACTAAGAAACAAAAAGCTAAAAATAAAACCTTAAAGCAAAAAAACAGATTGTGCGCAATAGTCACTCTTGGAAATACATAAACGTAGATGAAATTTAAAAAAATAACAAAGCTATCTTGAGGATTATTGAAGAATTAAATCAGACATACAATTTCTCCTTCTGCGTTTTACATGTATACCTATTTATTTTGACGGTTTTGTGGTGAAATAAATATCGGCATTCTGTGAACGATTTCCTACCATTCTCATCCAGACGTTAGTTTTCATCACTTGATTCTTTTCGTCCTAAAACAACAACAAAAATTTCGCCCCGACGTTTGCACATCTGCTGCATGCAATAACTAAACAGACAAGCAATGATGTCGGCGCCAAGTGGCGTCATCTATGCGGTCGTCCGTCCTGTCTCTGAGCGCTTTAGGCGCCGACGGTGGCCTAGACACTCAAGCATCGTCGGACCTGCGTGAACCGCCACCGCAGGCCGTTAAACATGTACGCAAGATACACTGTAAGTCATTTCCTAACTAGAAGGCGTTCCCGAGAGTGCATATCTCCGCCAAGTGAAGTAATTTAAACATTACTGCTACTGCTGCTACTACTATCACTACACCTACAATTAAACCCTACAACAAGAAAAGAGGAGAAAGAAAGAAGAGCTGCTTCGCTGCAGGGGAAAGGAAGGGAAAAGTAATAACCGGCGTTGCTGCTTGTGCTGTAGTGTGCAATGACGTCATTGCCATTATGAGTCATCATGTACACGCACACAGAAGGACAGAACGACCAAACTCTAATCTCCTCCAATGTTCACTACGTTCACCTTGGCGGAGATAAAAATTAGTACATTCCACCGGTATACTCATAGCCAAAGAAACGATTGCACCAATTTTGAATACCTTGTGTTTTTTAATCAGACCTTCGTAATGCGTACAAAACAGACAGACAGACACAACGCATAATGCGGCCTAGGGCCTACGGGCCGACGATACAAGGCTATTATTATGGCGCAGCAAAGACCGTTAGCGCAGTTCGTCTGCCAGAGGTTGTTTGGAACAAAGTCATAAAGCGAAACGACAGCGTTAAATCGAGATAGCAAGCTAACGCAGAGTATCGTTTTACACGATTGGTTTCTCGGAAGCATCACTATCGATTCTCTGTCGATCAGCTACTTATCAGCTACTGATCCGGTGTTGTTATTGCCGCTTCACGGCTATTGATTTTAATCCCATGGAGAGCATAAACTATACCGTGGCACTGGACCATGGTATACAAGCTTTGCGAGTTGGCATAAAAGCGCTCAACTTCAGAGGTAAAAGTGTCCGGGCTAGAAAGGCCGCAGTAACCTGCATTTTTCAAACTATTTTAAAAACGAAAATAATAAGCCAAAGAACACTGCATCATCATCATCATCATCAAGACGCAAAGCGTTCAGCCGTAGCATTCCGCCGTTGCGATTTGTCGCCAAAACGAGCGGTCTTCTGCCAGCTGCAGAGCGTCGGTCACTGATATTCCTGTGTCCCGGCAGATCTGATGGATCCAGGT
>Ga0056128_1001330_pt1 | contig 27210 bp, 27 predicted proteins | sample WorMetLIZISLAND2_FD_71113 | JGI IMG/M metagenome (GOLD analysis project Ga0056128, IMG submission 71113) | Marine gutless worms symbiont microbial communities from Max Planck institute for Marine Microbiology, Germany - Olavius geniculatus... ... | reverse complement strand
TGCTTATATTCTCTGTACAGCCCAATCATCTGGTTGGTTTGAAGCGCAACTATCTGAAGCTCTCGTTTTTCTGTGTTGAAGACTTGATGAAAGTTAAGAAAGATATTTTCGCAGCTGTACGAAAGAATCGAGATCGGGAAAAATCCGGGGATGCGTATTCCGGCTTGTTAACCAGGTGCTGTGGCGGAATGAATTTATTTTTTAGTAATTTTACTTCACACTGATCATGAACGCGCTTAGTAGTACTTGGATTTGATGTGATATTAGGCAGCAGGTTTTTACTCATTTGGAAGACTATTCGATAATTATGGTTTAGTTTTGATGACATTGCTAAAGAACAGTTTAATCTATTCCCAGCATTCCTACACATTTCTCCATAGTTTTGTCTGTTGTCTATCTTCCGTTTCACAATGGTGCACTCTGCTTAAACCATTCAACTGATATAGTTGCCATTTGGCAGGTGCGCTTGTGAGGTCGAGTGACCCATTGTGTCAGATCGGGGTGCATGACCCCCAGGAGAAGAGAAGGTTATGACGACTCAGACTTTCAGCCAAAACATGCAGTTGCAAATTGCAACCAAACTGTCAGTTTAGTGCTGTCACCTGACGAGTACAAAAGAGGAGAGTGATTCTACCTTTTTACCAAATTGCTCCAGTCCTGTTGTGTTTAGTTTGCTGTACATTGCCAAGTGTTCTTATGCTGCTGTAGTGATGCTGCTGAAGATGGTGAAACAAAGTCAAGAAAGCTCACTGATCCGATGGACCTCATAACAGACATCAGGTTACGTGCAACATTCTAATTAATTAGTCCACTTGGAAACGATAGTTTTCGGAGCGGACTTATGTTTTACCACAGATTTTATTTATTTCTTTATTTATTTCAACGCGAGATCTCCGAGCTCCGTCGGCTGATCAGCGGGAAATTTTGCACAGTGATCATTAGTAGGTTGAATTTTATAATGCTGGTCCAAAATTTTTGGGAGCCTTCAGCAAAAAATTGTAAGGTCCAAAAAATATGCAAAATTTTGCTTGATTTTTGGATGAATTCAAACTTTGGCGACGAATATCTTCAGAAAGGATGAAGATATTCAAAATCGGTCAAGTATTTGATTGACCGTGATTTCTCCCATGTTTGACGAAAAAAGTTTGGTAAACTTTGGTCCTGAAAACTCAGGGATCTAGAGGTGGAATCATCCCCCAAGTCAACTTTTTGGATGACCATATTTCGGCCCTTAGGGAGTGTTGTGCCCCCAAATTTTACATGCACTAGAGAATGACCAAGTCTTACTACCACAAACCCCCCTACTGGATGGGGGTCCCCCTTACAATTTTTTTCAAAGGGGTCAAAAACTGGCTTGAAATGTAGCGTATGAGACTGTATAACTTTGGAGCTAAAGAGAGTAGCCTGATGTAACTTTGCCACGTAACATGCTGCTAGGTAGGAGTGATAACCCAGGTACAACTTTTGGGGAGAGGCACCATCTCCTTAAAATTTGGGAGGGCAAAAACGTCCAAAATTAGGTGCGATTTCAGACAAGTTTTGTGTTTGACTGTGAATGCCTCTGAAACGCAGCAAGCTGTCAAAAATCGTAATAGCAAATGATCAACTACAGCCCTTTTCCTGTTAGGCAAAAAAATTGTGAAATTCAGTGTACTAGCCAAAAAATTGTGTTGTTTTATTCCGATCCACTGCGTGCGATTTCAGACAATGTTAGACTTTGACTGCCCATATCTCTGCAATAGATCGAGATATGAAAAGTTGGAATAGCAAGTGATCAAGTACAACCCCTCCTATTGGGTGAAAAAATTTGATGAACTTTGGTCCATTAATAAAAAAAATTAAAATAAGTTCTTTTGTCTCATTTCAACCTACCTTAAGTCGAAACTGCACGTTCTGCATATGCTAATGCATTTGAGTTCGTGCCATGCAACTTTGCTGCCGGGGGAATTTCAACCCTCTGAATTTTTCCTCCATTCGGACTTGCGGTGCCGGGTGGACTCATGTTGGGCTTTGCCTCAAATTTCTAGTTAAGCTTTGAATCATTTATCTACCTTCTGCTGAAATTGGGTTAAAAGCAATGTTCCATTTCTTTTGTGTGCATCAGTTTTTTTAGCGTATAGTATATTAAGTTGTAGTTGCGGTACAGTTCATGTAACACGTTTGTGGCTAAATATTCTAACCAGGGTCATATTAACAAGCAACCCCATCTCTCAGCCATAGTCCAGTCAAGGCGCCTGTCCCTGTTCGGACACATTGCACGAATGCCTGATGAAACAGATGCAAAACAGATCTTAACAGCTTCCCCCGCAGTAAACTGGACGAGACCACTGGGAGTGACGTCCTCGTATTACATGGATGAAAACCATTCAGCAGGATCTGAAATCCAGCGACCTCAATATGGACGACGCAGCTGACCTGGCTCAGAACCGTCCACTCTGGAGATTGATGTCTACGTTTGGCGCTACGCAGTCTTAGTGGTGCTTGCCAGAAATGATGATGATGAGGGTCATATGCATATGTTACTGTTAACCGCAGTCTTTACGGTCAATTTTTTCTGTGTGCATTTAATTCCAAGTTCACCTCAGGTTGGGCCATGTTTCTATTGACGGACTTTTTGGGATTCCTAGAGCATGTTCTGACACCAACAGTGTGAAAAGCACTGAAGCCATAGCTTTTTGTTGTGAATGGATAAAGACAAAAAGAATAAACAGTTTATCATCAGCAAAAGTAATGGGAAATAAGTCTTGTATGAAAAATTTGTTGCCTAGTAGTTTTTTTTATTGGCATCTGTTATGTGTCTACACTTGACACGTGTATGAATGGCACATAAACATGATTCGGACTGTTTATGAGATGAAGTCCAGAAATTTTGTGCATCTGTTTTTTTCGTTTTTCAAAACTTAGTCAGTTCATCTTTTCTATTAATTAACTACACCACCAGCCAATGTAGCTTAAATTTGGCGGCATTTGTGTCAATGTTCATATTTTTGCTGGCAGTGTTGGGCACTTGATATGACTGTACCAGATTCTGAATATGAGCATTACTTGTGTACTGGTTTGTTTGTTTGTTTGTTTATGAACAGGGAGTATGATGTGCCGTATCACGTTCGTGTTTCTATTGACCTGAAGATCAACGTGAGTCGCTGGTACACGGTCGTGGTCCATGGTTCTTCCGTTGCACCGGACATACAGCTCCGAGAAGATCTGGTTGATCTGCCGGTGTGTTTGTGGCTTGCTCTTCTGGTTATTATGTTTGAGAGCTAGAGGACATTATCGATAAATGCATATTACTGACCAGTATAGTGTTGTGCTTAGTGTCTTTCGTTATTCAGTAGTAGTCTTGAGTTTAGCATCTCACTCTTTCATACCGAACTGGTTTTTGTTTCACTTCAGCTACATTAATGGCCAAACTTTGGCCAAATTTTTTTCATTGGATTCTAAGATATCGGGCCAGCAAACTTTTTAAGACACAAGTTGAGAACCTAATGGCATCATGCTTTTGCTAAAGTACATTGATGGCTGATGCATGAAAAAAGCGTAAAACGGCGCATTCAATCTGCATATTAATGTGCCAGTAATTTTGTGCGCTGTTTATAACAGTTCTTGTTGTCATGTAGGATCCTGTTGTGCTTGCCTATGACATTGAGACAACAAAGTTACCGCTGAGATTCCCCGATTCACAGACGGATCAGATCATGATGATCTCGTACATGGTTGATGGACAGGTATGTCTGCACGCTGCTGCTCTGCTTGTCTTGTTTTGATGAATAGTGCATTTAGTTGGAGATGATTTATTCTTACATGAGAATAACAGTATCCCATTATTGTGTAGTTTAGCTCTTGTACGAATATATTTTTTTGTATTCGGTAACAACATTTTATGATGTATTTGCAATTTTGTTATCATTATTAAGGCTCAGTCTGTATTGTTAGGCATTGCTGTCCAGCATTGTACCGTGACACTGTGGGTTTTTGTAGGGGTTTTTGATCTGTAATCGTGACATAATGTCAGCTGATGTGGAAGATTTTGAGTACACTCCTCGGCCAGAGTTCGAGGGCAACTTTACTGTGTTTAATGAACCAGATGAGGTACAGTGTGGAATGTATTTTGCATTTGATTTATATTGCCCTGTTGGCTGTTGAGTGTCGATTACACTTCACGGAATGTTTTTCCATAATTTCTGTTTACTGTGTGCAGTAATTCGAGGTTAGTGTGGTTTAGGCATATTTTAATTCTTTTTTCAGTATATTCTTTGGTTCAAGTCTATGAAATTGCATTTGTAGTACATTTAATTTCTGGTTTAATGAGTTGGTTGCATGGAAATTCTCCAGTGGCAACTGTGGCATACTGTTTAATGTGTTTTTTCGATTGCTTTGCTGTCATGCAGCTTTCACATTTGTGATAATTATTATGTTGTATTTTGCCATTTCCTGTCTATTTTCAGTCATTTGTTTTGATATAGTTTCATCGTACGTACTTATCCTGTTGTACTATCCTCCAGTAGCTATTCCATAAGATGGTGGAATATGTCACATGTTATGTTGCTGTGCATGTTTCAGGTGTCAACAATTCGGCATTTTTTTGACCACGTCATTGAAGTTAAACCACACATCTTTGTCACCTACAACGGCGACTTTTTTGACTGGTAATCACTAGTCAAGTTTCTAATTTGAAGTTTATTTATTTTTATTTATTTATTTTATTTCTTTAATGAATCAAGCACATAACAAACGTGTATGCAGCAGTAACTCAACTAATACCAATGACATTAAAATAAAATCAAAAGAATAAAAAGTTTACTAAAGATAACGTGGAAAAACCAGTACCGAAAGTCAGCGCAAGATAATGGGTATAGGAGGAGGCAATAATTCACTTATAGACATCGCATGACAAAAGAATTGAGTTATATTGAGTTATTGTGTTTATTTGTCAAGATTTCAAATGGTGTACAGGGTGGGCCAAAAAACCCGGACCTGTTTGACCATTGATAAACTCAGCGATGGTTATCTGTATAAAGGCATGTGATATGTCAAAAGTTTTAGAATGTTGTGGACAAAAAGGGCCGAACTTGCATAGCAAATCATTTAAATATTCTTTGCCTAATTTGCATAAATCTTCATTACCCTTGAAACTAGGCATTTGCCTGCACTCCCATGTGCCCGAGTTCATTGAACTCAAAAACTCACTGCCAAAAAGTCTAGATTTAAATTCTGTGAATTATTCAGTGTGGGAGCATTGCAACAGATAGCATGGTCACATAATTTTAGTAACTGACCAGCTAAAACGTGTGCTAATCGAATGCTGGGTTCAGCTGATCCTGAACACATTGACTCCAGCGATCGATCAGCTGCCTAAAAAACTGATGACGGTTATGGATGCAAAAGCTGGGCAACTGCCTATGTCGAATTTCATCTAAACTCAACATATGTGTTAATGATTGTTGATGTTTTACTGTATGCTGAATGAAAATCAACTTAAATTCATATGTTACTGCCAATTTGGCATGATTTAAGGGGTGGGACAGATTTGTGTAAATCAGGCAAAGAATATTTGATTGCTGAAGTTATACACTTCTTCTGTACACAATTTCAAAATTTTTGCCATATTACGCTCCTTTCCATCAATAAACGTTGCTTAGTTATAAAAGCTCAAATATCCATGTTAAATCCATGTGTTAGAGTCAAATTTGGCAGAATTTTGGGGGTGACGATTATTTATGCAAATTAGGCAAAGAATATTTAAATGCTTCACTGTGCAAATTTGTCGTTTATTCTTTACAGCATTCTGAAACTTTTGACGTATCACACGTCTTTTTGCCACTAACCATCGCTGAGTTATCAGTGCTCAAACAGGTCCGTTTTTTGGCCGACACTGTATTCTTCTCTTCTTCATTTCAGTGGTATTGCTACAGAGTGTTACTTGCCATATTGAATCACGCAGAGTTACCTACCATCTAACACTTGTGAACATGCTGTGGCCTCACTTCAACCAGGCAGGTTGTTTCTCAATTTACCTATTCCAGATGGATGGAATGCCAAGGCGATCTGGGTGGTTGGTTTGCATTGACTGCAGAGAGTCACCCATCCATGTAATTGATAGCAACCTGACCTGTAGTCGAACCCACAACTTCTTGATCTTGAGTCAGATGCCTTGCGGTTATGCTTTAACCGCTTTTACGTGTAGTTGGTAATTGCGTGTCTGTGTTGCAGGCCATTTGTGGAAGCTCGTGCAGCATTTCACGGACTCGACATGTGTCGTGAGATTGGGTTCATGCGTGACGCTCAGGCTGAATACAAGTCCCGACCTGCCATTCACATGGACTGCTTCAGGTAGCTTCAGCAGTGTACTGAATGCACTAGATTTTGATGATTAATAGAGGGTTCATATTGTCCTTGAGAAGTCTTCGAAAGTCCTTGAATTATGAAGAAAAAAATTCCAGGCCTTTGAAAGTCCTTGAAAACAGAGTAGGTCCTTGAGTTTGAATGTTGCATCTTTTGAAATTTTTGCTTATTAAAATTTTGAAGAAAGCATTTTGATAAAATTTGGCATTTGACCATGCAAAATCGAAAAAGCATTTAAGTTTGAGCCGGATAAGCAGTTGGCAGACAAGCTTTTTGAGCAGAAAAACTGTGAATAAGTTTTAATAGTTAATCCACGGACAGTGTAAATTGTTGCTGCCAATCACTGACATTATTGTTGAACATTACAGATTTTTATTGTTTCACTGTGTATTACAAATGATTTGATGTCAATAATCTGCTTTTGTCATTGGTGCAGTATTAGTGAGTACACTAAAGTATATATTTCACTCTAAATTTTGATGTAGCGCAAGTATGATATGTCTTTAATCGATACTTTTGGTACTTGAAAACTGAAATTTTAGGTCCTCGAAAGTCCTTGAATTTTGTCCTGTCAGTTTGCTATGAACCCCCTAAAAAAATAGCTCAGCATGTGATGAGATCTTCTACATTTAAGGTGTGGTGAGATTTTTTTTACTATTTTTAGTGCAAAATTAGTAAATAATGGACTGGTGGAGGAACTTTGAAAACTGGTCGGTATTTCTGAAATATACGAATGTTCTTATCTTTTCGTGACATTCTCAGTCAGATCAAGTTTAAATCAGATGCCAAACATGGGCAAAAAGTAATTGAGTTGGAGTCCCGGTAGATTTTTAAAAAATTTCTTCTTAGGATTAGTGTTATATTTCACTGGCACACTCAGTGAGTGACATTGTTTTACTCACTTGTATCTTCTCATTCTGCGTGATTTCTGTTTTAATCTTAATAAGCGAAAACACCAGCCCACTACTGGCATGACATGCAGTCGTCCGCCTGGCTACTTTGCACTGCGCAGCCCTGACTCTGACCCTGACTTTGACCTTTTGAACTGAAAATCGGCACATCGATTACTCCTGCCTTGTGAGACAGTTAATTAGTTTTTGTTTTCTGTGCCATTTTCTTATTGAGCTTGGAGCCCGTACGGGAAAATGGATGAACAGACACACGGATGGGCAAGAGCCATAATGATTACCGATTGTTAGGACGGCTGCATAATATGTCATGCCACGACACAGTGCAGGTTTGTAGCTGATGCTAGTTTTTCATTGTGAATGCAGGTGGGTGAAACGCGACAGCTACCTTCCAGTCGGCAGTCACAACCTCAAAGCTGTAGCAAAGGCAAAACTTCGCTATGATCCAGTTGAGATTGATCCCGAAGACATGTGTCGCTTGGCCAGTGAACAGCCTCAGGTGATTTGTTGGTTGGATGAAATTATTACATAATTATTGTACTTGACGAGCATGATTTGATGGATTAATGACACTTTGTTTTCACAAAACCGAAAGACATTTTACTGTAGTCTCAGACTAGAAGTAAGACAGAGAATAAGAGAAAGAGAGAGGGACTGCTGTTACTCAGGTCGATGGCTGTCAAACTAAGGCTCGGATAGTCAGACGTCTCATTGTATAATGTAATGTAATTACGTAGTTAACGACTGATAATTTAACACAACAATTTTACCCAACTTTGTTCGGAAAACATGTCATCCCAACTTTCATGCATTCATAGCTTCATCAGATATTGCTGAATTTTTGAAATTCTTTCGTTAACCAAATCATCTGTAAACTTGGAAAACTTGAAGAACTTTAGTTATTAAAGGTTTCGTTGCACCTTAATGCATGATGACATATTGTTGGCTTTAGAATGCTGAAACACACTTTGTAACTCCTCGTTTTTTTTCTCAGTCTGACAATATTTTACAAGGTAATGTAGCAACATGTTTGGGGTGTGATGGTATGTTCAAGTATCGCACAACTACAAAATTTACTGCACAGTATAACTGGTGTATTCTTCATATCTGAATGCTGTTTAGGTGATGGCAAACTATTCAGTGTCTGACGCTGTTGCTACTTACTATTTGTACATGAAATACGTTCATCCGTTTATATTTGCTCTGAGCACAATCATTCCAATGGAACCGGATGAGGTAATTTTTTTGTAATTACATTGTCTTTTTGTGTGGAATAGCATTAACATGTAATTGTTTTTTTTGCTATTGTTAGGAAAATTTGTGTGTATTAATTTGATTGGAATGTGTGTAAATTTTTAGTCGTGCCTTTGCGATAGTAAATCATCTTGGCATAATGTAAGACCACTCATGTTAGGAGTGCTAACAGAAAATGTTAATTTTCTAACAGCCATTACGGCGTTACATGCAGTTAGCATGTAACGGCTGCTAATGCCGTTCCATTACTAAGTGTTTGTGTGCATTTCGCCTGGAAAAGCTGTCCTCGAAATGACCTCTACTGTGTCGGGTGGGACGTTAGACCCTACTCACTCACTTTTTAAATTTTAAGTTGTAAAAAAGTTATTATAAATTATGGATTTAAAATTTTATTCACATGTGTATTCACTTCTTGAGTTCGTGTTTTGTTTTTCATCATTGCGTTTGAAACATAAATTGTTATTTTTACTGCAGAGTTTTTCATTGTAATGTATTTTGGCCGACGAGCATTTTTATATATTGCACTGGCTGCGTTCAGCAGTCTGTGAGCATCATGTTAATATTTTTCTGACACTGCATTCTTGAAACATAACCTCGAAACATTAACAGTGATCAATTTAGATTGACTTTTTTATTTGGTTTTTATTTTTTTTGTTTTTTTTTTCAGTTTTTGAAATTTTAGTAAGGTATTTCTATCAAAAATTTGTTAATTGAGTAGCGTCACATGTTCTGTGTGCAACATCCAGGTGTTAAGGAAGGGTTCGGGAACACTGTGTGAGGCTCTGCTAATGGTGAAAGCGTTTGAAGCAAACATCGTGTTTCCTAACAAGCAGGAGTCGATCCTCAACAAGCTGTCAGATGACGGCCATGTGCTAGACTCGGAGACTTACGTCGGTGGTCATGTCGAAGCACTGGAGTCGGGAGTCTTTCGCTCCGACTTGCCTTGCAGGTTCAGAATGGTGAGAATTCTGCGATGATGTTGATAATGATGATGAATTGAAGATGGCTATGGCTATCGTTGTAATGATGTTTTTCACTGCAGCTCTGGTCAGGTTAAACTAACACAGCGATTGGCTGATGAAAGTAACAGATATTTTTGCCAAGCAGCATTTGAAAAACTGTAACAGATTGTAACTTCAAAATTGTGGACACAGGTAAAGTGTGGTAGGGGTCAACGTCAGGAAGTGCAGTGCATTTAGGTGTTCTGTGCACTGGCAGCATGAGAAGTGCCAGATCCTGTGCTGAGAACTCTGGGCAAATAGGCACCTAGCTTTTTGTTGAATGTTGATGGTGATGGCTATTACTGCCGATACTGAATCTATATTTTACATCTGTGTTGTGTTCTGATTTCATATTTGCAAACATCTACGGATGGTCGGAATTTTTTACATTTTGTGAGTTAAATCTGCCAGGCATGCAAATTTTGGCTTATTATTTTAATCAGAAACTCATTCCTAGTTACTGACAACCAATTTCAATATCTGTTTATCATGAATGTTTATTTCTGCTGTTGTGTCTGGCTTACATGGTGTGCATATTATGTAAGTACTTTTGTTGTACGGCTGTGCATCTCAGGTTCCAGAGGCATTTCAGAACCTGATTGATCAGGTTGATGACACTTTGAAGCATGCTTTGGAAGAAGAAGAAAAGGTTCCTCTTTCTGATGTCACAAACTTTGACGAGGTAATTGCATCAAATTATCATTTAAATATGTCATTATTATTTTGTAGTGTAATGTCTTCTGCAGTCAAAACAGTTTCCAGGACAGATTGTTAAAATTTTAACATTAAACTTGGGCTTGGAACTGTTTGCATTTAGACTGCTTCCGCTTGTGAATTATCTAGTGCCACATTGCTATGGCTATAGTTGTCAGCATCGATAAGTCGCTTAAGAGTGCATTGCTTACTGTTGATGGCGTGGAATATTTGTAGCAAATGTTTTTGTTTGAGACTGATATACTGTGGTAAATGATAAATTATACAATTCATCAAATTTCAACGTGCAACGTGAATAGTAATTACGACTTTCCGATGGGGGAGATACTTTGCAGGATTATGTGACCTTTAATGTTCCCTCTTTTGGTCTTTCGTCCAATGACAAGTTTATGAGAATCTCTTTTGCTCGCTGTGGCTATCTTCTTGTTCTTTTCCGCCATATATCTTTTCTCTTATAGCTACCAGATAAATATTAGAAAGTGAGTTGTGTACTGCTGCGGTGGTTCCAGGTGAAACAAGATGTTGTAGAGAAGTTAACAATGCTGAGAGATTGTCCAAATCGGCTTGAGAATCCAATCATCTATCACCTGGACGTCGCTGCTATGTACCCAAACATCATTCTAACCAATCGTCTGCAGGTGTGTCAGTCAACGTTAATTACTGCTAACTAAATTTCAGGCTTGCAAAATTTATATGTTTCAACACAAAGAGATCTTGTTATATCTAAATGTTTTTTTGTAGTTTTATTTTTGCTCGATTTTGCAGACAGATTTTTCTTTTTTTTAGTTTGCTTTTGTTGTTGCTGTGCTTGAGAACCGTGGGAAAGTTTATGCTGCAGTAGCTTTGGGTGGTTATAATTCACATAGTACATGCAATGCATCATAGATTTTTTATATGGCATTTTGACAGTTGAGTTAATATTGAATTAATGATGTATAGGGATGTAATCTCGAGAATAGTTTAATGATGGTATTGTTCAGGTCTTGATGGCCTCAATTTTTTTATCTTGGTCTTGGTCTCAAGCTCTGTGATCGAATTGTTGGTCTTCGAATTTTTGCTTCGTTCACATCACTGACGATGTACTTGTAATGATTTTCGTCATCCATGATGGATTGCTTAATGTTTATGGATATCTATTTAGGTTGTAGTTGTGTGTGTATGTGCTTTCATTCAACAGCCGCCAGCTATTATTGACGAGGCAACCTGTGCCGCATGTGACTTCAACAAGTCTGGAGTTCAGTGCCAGCGCAAGATGACCTGGGCATGGCGTGCAGAGTACAGTCAGTTCTCCACTTTTCTTTTTCCATTCTCGTTCAAACTTTTTTTTGCAGAGTGATCAGTATCGGTGTATTTCTTGGTTAATTTCATTCGTTCTAGTTTAGCTTAAAATAGTGAAATAGTTTTTTGTTTTGTAGTTTGTGAGTTGGGTGAAAGTGGCAGTTCATATCTGTGTTTGTATTTATATTGTTTTTAAGATTTTTTTTGTCTTTTTCAGTGTAGTTTTATCGCACTGGCTAGTTGTTTCTCGTTGTCACCGAGATCTTTCACACACTTGTCGTGTTTTTGCGTCGCAGTGCCTGCTACGAAGAACGAGTTTAATCGAATCCAGCAGCAGTTGGAAAATGAAAAGTTTCCGCCAGCAACTCCTGGCAGCTCCCAGCGAGCTTTCCATCAACTCTCTCGTGAAGAACAGGCAAGCTACGAGAAAAAGAGACTGGCAGGTATTTATCAGCACATGGGTGGATACGTGTTTTACCATTTTGATTCATCTGTATAGTAGGGCTGATCTGTTTTCTATTGGATGGCATAAAGGCACCTAAACCAGGCTTTCTGAAGTTCTTTTTTATGATTAGCTTGTGCTGTGCATGGGGATATTTTGTCTGTTAATATAATGTTCGTGCCTGCTCTATTATTGTCGGTTGGATTTTTCGGTGTTATTTATGTTGGATGATTTTTGATATTGATTTTTACCATCAGTACCAGTGCAAATGGTTAGCTGGAATGGCTGATGTTTGAACTAAGATGTTATGAGTAGGAACGGGTGTGAAACTCTGTTTATTTGGTGATGGTGTGTTTGCATTTTTCGTTCGATGACTGTAAGCCTAGAAACAGCACTTTTTGGTCTTGATGTATGTAAATAGACTACTGCAAGAAGGCATACAAGAAAGTTCACGTGACACGTGAGGAAGAACGAGAGTCTATGATTTGTCAGCGGGAAAACTCTTTCTACGTTGACACCGTTCGAGCTTTCCGTGATCGCAGATACGAGTTTAAAGGATTGACAAAAGTTAGCATTGCTTTTTGTTGTTTTGCTTGTGCTGGGTTTGTTTTGAGTGATAATTTTATTATGGATTGGTTTCATTCCGTTTGAGTGATCTGATAGTTCCGGTTAATGGATCACAATCATGCTATTCTGCTAGATATTCCGCTGTTGAAAATCATTAATATGCTAATGTTGGTCCTTTGATATTTGATTAGTCATGTTAATGATATTGTTTATATGCATTTGCAGTAGAAAGCTACTTATTCAGCATGGATCAAAGTAATTTCTTCTTAGTTTATGTTCCTGTGTGCCATTTTAATAGTCTTATAAAGATAGGGACTGGTCATCCCTTTTTTGTTTGAATCTTCAACTTTTGGCCACTCTTTTGTATGGCAATGGACAAAAAAGCTCTCAGCTTTGGGGGCTTTGCTCCCTGATCCTCTGCCTTTGAATCCATTGGGGGATCTGCCTCTAAACCCCGATTATACGTTTGGATGAATCTACCACTGAAATGCATGTATGAATATTTTGTAGTATATGCAGTGTTTACACTACTAACTAACAGCCTTAGGCAAGTTGTTCACACCTATCTGCCTGTGTAGGTGCAAGTGTCTAGTGGTTGGTGTCGACTCGTAACTTTCAGGTTGCGGTTCGATTCTCACTGTCGTCATTTGCAAGCAACCTTGAGCAAGTTGCTAACTTACTATGTGCTCAGGCCAACTCAGCCTCCTACCCTTCGTGGGACGGGAAATGAGTAGTAGCTTATGGGCTACGGGGTGAAGGCCTAGTGTGGCTGATTGGGTCGGTGGTATGTCTGCTTGCTGCAAACTGCGGGTCCAATTGTTCGTTCGCGCGGGCAATGGATGGCCGCATAGTGCGCTGCGGTATCGTTAGCTCATGCCAATCAGCTGCCACTTCCAAGATTGTAAAGCGCTTCTGGTCTTGAAGAAGCATGTAAGAAGCGCTATAGCAAGTACGTGGACTTTACCTTTATCTTTGTTACTGGGGTTTAAGGTGTGGAAAGGAAAAGTTACGGAAGCTGAGAAGACAGGCGATGCTGTGGAGATAAAGCGTGCAAATGGATTGCTGGTACTTTACGATTCGCTGCAGCTCGCTCACAAATGCATTCTGAATTCATTCTACGGATACGTCATGCGCAAAGGGTATGTTTGATTGCTGAATTATAGCTACTGCGAAAGTGCTGTAAATAGCATAGGATATGTGTACCAAAAGTTTTTGTCGTGATTCAGCTGTCTCCATGTGAGTTTGATGATTATACAAAAATGTCCCATGACAAAAAGTTGTCGGTTATCTCTATATTTTTATTTCATTGTATGGCCATCAAAATAGGGCGGGTTCTGTCTGTTTTTGCATTTGTCTGTCATGTACAGGTTTCAAAATGTAGAACAAAAAACACAGTTTGCTTTGAATTTTTCGGAGGACAGTAATGCACCAATTTTCAGCTTAAAGGATCAAAGATCAACTTCACCAGATGCGAAAAGTCTCTTGAAAATGACAGTGGTTGGAGAGATTTTTGAAATATTTTAACTTTTTTTTGTTAATACAGCATTTATCATTTCATATTGTCGATGTATGCATAATGTTTTACGGTGTAATGCTGTTGTGAATGAATGTTTGAACTTCAGTGCTCGATGGTACAGCATGGAAATGGCTGGAATCGTCTGCTATACTGGTGCAAGCATCATTATGCAGGCTCGAGAAATTGTCGAACAAATCGGGTATATATTTGACTTTTCTTACGGTATGTAGTGCATAGTTGATGCTCAGAATGCAGTAAAATTTTGTGCGCAGATCTGTCCTTTTTCGTAATTTGTCTTTTATAAGCATTATTAGGCAGAATTGCTCTAGCGCAAGTGATTTTGCTTATTGCTGCATATTTCTGTGTAGCACGGTCTCTCTGTCTGTCTCTTGTCTGTCTGTCTGTTTTGTCTCTTATCTGTACTCACTGCTTAAACTGTTCCATGGATTTACTATTTGGCATTGGCCCAATGACATGCTATGTTAGATGGGGTGCTTGACCCCCAAGGCAATCGGAGATTTGGGGTTAAAACCTTCGGTCAAAGCATGCAATTGCACATTTCTGCTGCTACTTGGGCAATAGAAACAAAGAGCACTTTCGAGTTTTTACCAAATTATTTTGGTGTTTGTTATACATTTGTCATATGTGTTATTACATATGAGTAAGTTACGTACTAACTACTATTGCCAGTGAGAATTAACGGTGTTTAAAATAGTATTAAAATGCTGTCTGGCAGCATTTAGCACTTGGAAGTTTGACATTTAAGCTTGCCTGCTAAATGTTGTGCTTTTTCATTGTTTATTATGTGTATACATTTTTTTTCGTTAATTGCTTTCGTTTGTATGCAACGAGAATATCACCAGATATCTAACTACTGATCAAGCTTTGAAATAATTTGTGAAATGTTGCATTGACTGCTACTTATGTTGTAATGCCTGAATTATTTAGGCGTCCACTGGAACTTGACACAGATGGAATTTGGTGTGTGCTGCCCGCTACGTTTCCCGAAAATTACGTGTTTAAAACCAAGAATGCCAAGAAGCCGAAAGTGACTATTTCCTACCCTGGTGCTATGCTCAACATGATGGTCAAGGTCAGCTGTAGCCACTTAGTTTTTTTTTTTTAAATTTCCTCTACTATATTTTGAGAAGTACGTAGTTTTATTGTTCAGTTATTTAAAATGCACATGTCGCATATGAATCAGCGTCAAATGTTTGTGACTACTTGCCTTTAACTTTTGCTCCACCGTTTTTTTTCAAACTATGATTGGAACCGATAATATACATTTGTACGTTTATACTGATAATATTTGAGTTGTGCTTGACTGTTACTGCAACAGTGCAACTACATGCATGCTTCACTTTCACATGCCAGCCTGTATCATAGTGATAATTGATAGATTGTTTCTGTTGCTGAGAATTACCGTAGTAAACCTATCGGCAGTTTTTTTTGATTGAGAGCATTGTTAATTGTATACGCATAGTAGGACTGTTGGTAAAAGACAGCTATGTATGCAGGAGCATTACACAAATCATCAGTACCACGAGCTTGTCGACAGCGACATGCTGCAGTACGATGTTCGCAGCGAAAACTCGATATTCTTTGAGGTGGACGGACCGTACAGGGCAATGATTCTGCCAGCGTCGAAGGAAGAAGGCAAGAAGCTGAAAAAGAGATATGCTGTGTTCAATTTCGACGGCTCGCTGGCTGAACTGAAGGTTGTGATTCTTTAAATACATTCAGGTTGAAACCAATAAGCAAACGTATGTGAATTTATCAAATTACAAGCAACAAATCGGTAGTATTCTGGGCATTTATTATGTTTTTTTTTAAATTTTTATTTTTACTGCAATGATTGAGTATAATGCAGCTTATAAGAAACAGTATGGATTCTGCTGTGCACCATTTATTAAAGTGTATTTATATTTCTGTTAATCTAAGTTTTGGCATGAACAGGGTTTTGAGGTGAAACGACGTGGAGAGTTGCATCTCATCAAGATATTTCAGTCGTCCGTGTTTGAAGCGTTTCTGAAGGGTGAGACACTTGAAGAATGTTACTCAGCAGTAGCGCGAGTTGCCGACTACTGGCTGGACGTTCTGTTCAGCAAGGTATGTCACATACAGAATAACAGCTACTGCTGTTCCTTATTTTTTGTTATTTATTTATTTATTTTTTTACAACATAGTCAAATCTAGGCTTTGTTATCTCCGCCAAGTGAACGTAGTGAACATTGAAGGAGATTAAGAGATTGGTCGTTCTGCCCATTGTTCCGTGTTGTGTGTTTCTGTGTGTGTACATGATGACTAATAATTGCTCCAACAGCACAGGCAGCAACGCCAGCTATTACATTTCCCTCCCTCCCCTGCAGCGAAGTGGCTCTTCCTTCTCCCTCCCCTTTCCTTGTGTTTAAATCACTTCACTTGGCAGAGATATGCACTGTCACGAGAGCCTTCTTGTTTATTCCATGTCCGCATTTTTGAACAGGATGTTAGATGGACTATTTGCCCCATGCCATGCTGTAGAATAGGCCCAGTCCATTTCCTGGCTGGATGATGTTAAAGGCAGGTGCCTAAACCATATTAGTTCTTTGGTATTCCGAGCTATAGTGCATTTGTATGTAGGTGTGAGTATTTTGTATGGTTAGACAAGTTTTATATCTATAATGGTAGAAACTGTCAAACTGTTGTGCAGCGTAAATGACTAATGAAGTGTTTCATTGGAATGATTGCAAATTGTGACTTCTTTTTGATTACACAAGCTGCAAGAGCACCTACTTATTTCGAGGTTAAAATAAGCTTTAAGGTTGTCTATAGCTTTTTCGGTTGATGAAGACGTCCAGCCCCAGAACTTTGGAGTTCACACTGCCTGGAGGAAGGCCAAGGATAGGGACATCTGGCGACAAGTCATCAGTACGGCAATGCTCTGACAAGAGTTCGCCAAGAAGAAGATAGCTTTTAATGGTAACTGATCTCAGAGCTATGGAATGTCACTTGCCATATGAGATCTGTTACTTGCCCTAGAAGGATGGAAGGCTAAGTTAACTTTAGTGGTTGTTGTTTATATACCGATGTGGTTTATCCGTCTGCAGTCAGTCACCTATCCACTTGATAGCAGCCTGACCAGGAGTCGAACCCACAACCTCATGATAGTAAATCTAGCATTCTATTTGTTACTGCACGAAACCGCCTCAGTTTACTTACTTAGCAGTCTGTTTGTGATCTTGCAGGCTCTTGATGTTCCCGACTCGGAGCTGTTTGATTTGATCTCGGAGAACCGAAGCATGTCTCGTAAGCTGGAGGACTACGGTGTTCAGAAGTCGACATCAATCAGTACGGCTAAACGACTTGCTGAGGTACTGTATGTTGTTTTTTTAGTGCAGTGATCTAGTTTGCGATAAGATATTTATTAGAATGCAACTGTGAATGGTTAAAAGATTGCGCTGGAGCAGACACAAATAACTGGTCGTTACTGGCAGTCAGTCGAGCACTAGTAAATACAAAAACAAACACAAATGTTGACAACATTTTTGACAGGTGTAAACCTGGTTGATGTGTCTGATAAGTTTACATTTAATGATCTAATTTTTCTTACTTGTAATTAACAGAGTAAAGAAATGTTAAGTATAATTTTTTTGGATGTTTAGTGATGGTCATAGGTGTATTTTTGGTGTTGCAGTTCCTTGGTGATCAGATGGTGAAAGATGCTGGACTGTCGTGCAGATTTGTTATCTCCAAGAAGCCACAGGGCTGTCCTGTGACCGAACGGTGTGCTCTCGCAATCAATTGAACAAAATTATTTTTTTTTATAATTAGCAGCATGTAGCTTGGCATGCTTCGTGCAGTTGATTATTGTGTGTATGGCTATTATAATTTGGAACACTAGCAAAGTACCCACACTACAGGCGGGAGGATCTTTAAGTGACTGTCATCTGCCAGATGGCACCACGAAGCACTACGCACTGTGCTAAGCATTATGCTGATGGCTGGCCGGAAACTCAACAACCTCCCTCAGGTCTCTCGTAAGCAGAAGTGGGGGGCAAGATGGGGGCACGCGTACCTAAGGCCCAGGCCTCAAGGACTCGAACGCTGCAGTCGGGGTAACCGTGCAACACATAAGGTGCCAGATGAGTATGGCAGACAGATAGACAAGTTTTCTGCGTATTATAGCAAGATTACAGATTTACCCCGTCTGTCTGTCTGCTTGTCTCTCTGTCCATCTGTCATGTACACTGTCCAGGCTCATAACTCAAATGCAAAATGTCACAAAAAGACTAAAATTGGTGTGGCCGTTACCCAGGGCACGAGTAACCAACGTGTCGATGTTTAGCTCAGACAGATGAAGTCCAAAGGTCAGGGTTAGGTTTTGAGTGTTGTAATGTATAGTTAGCATGAAGTGTTGGTTGTGGGCCAACATATTTTGCTAGTTTAAAAAAAAGAATTTTGAGATATGGTGTATAATTGATTCTGTTCGTTCTGTTGTGCATTTGCTGTGTTGTGATGTTGACGTGGAATTAGTCTCTGTGTGTTGTGCATTTGTGTGGAGTGCAATACCTCTAGCCATCTTCCAGGCCGAGCCAAGCATCTCAAGACATTACCTCAAGAAGTGGCTGAAATGTCCCGGAACGACTGATTTTGACATTCGCTCGGTCTGTCTCACCTGCTTCTATTATTATTAGTATTGTTGTTGTTGTTCTTGTTGTTGTATTATTGTTGAAAAATGTCAAAATTAGTCTGTCTTATGTTTAAAATTTAATGACGTGGTAATAGCGCATGCTGAACATGCAAAAACTTGCAATGTTGGATGAAAAGTTGAAAAGTTGAAAACTGCATGTTTGTTGAATAAGTTGCATAGTCGTGGTCTTCCATATTCTGTTAAAACGATTTTCTGCGATGTAGATTACTGCTTAGTGCTCTCTGAAATCTGAATTATATGAAATATGTTTTCTGTAGCAAATCGGGTACTTTGTTAGTAGTTACTGCCGGAAAATATACTAGTTATCATTTTTTGGTCTTGTGAATAATATTTCTGAGATTGATAATGATGTGTGTGGTGATATTAGGTTTTTGGTGTATATTTTCAGATGCATGTAACAGGTTTTATGATTCAGAATGTTTTGTTGCTCAGATTCTGGACTGGGATTATTATATTGAGAGACTTGGCAATGCCGTACAGAAGATCATTACCATACCCGCTGCGCTGCAAGCGGTATTTCAAGCTTTTTTTGTATTCATTTGTTGTGACCTAACTACAACCTTTTGCCAGTTTGCAGCTGTTTGGAATCAGCTGTCTCAGTCTGCTGGCATTAAAACTTGTAATCTGGGCACTTTTAAATCCAGACCTAAAGCTGAACTGTGCATTTCAGCCTACAGCATCTAGGATGTTTCAGCGATATCAGAGAGCTTCACATTCATATCTATGACACTGATTGATTCTTTCGTATATTCACTTGGTCGTTTATTTGATTTATTCATTTGTTAATTAATATACTAATTCATTTGTTCACACATTGATTTAGTGGTTGATTCACGTATTTTGCTGTAATGATAAGAATGCTCATATTTGAGAGATTTGATGCTCTCTGTTGATACTTATGAATGATATTTGCTGTTTGCTTTTCACTAGCCTCTCTGTGAAAGTGCATTTCAAACTTTTTGTATGTCTGCACTGTATAAAGTTATTTTGTATTGTATATTGTAATTGTGTGGTTGTTATAGCACAAGGTAATCGTGTGGTTGTTATAGCACAAGTGTCTGTTCGGTTACTGCAGGTGTCTAACCCTGTTCCTCGTATACCACACCCGGAATGGCTACACAAGAAACTGCTGGAGAAGAATGACGTCTTCAAGCAGAAACGCATCAACGAAATGTTCAGTGTTGTGCAAAAGCCACAGCAGCTGGAGGTAACATACGACGTACATATTGTCTAAACTCTCATTTGGTCGAGCCACTGGCTATTTTGTGTAACCGGTAAGCAGTTAATGAAATTTTTAAATACCGGTATTCAACTTTACAGAAATGAACAATCAGTTATTTATCACTTTCAGTTAAAACTAACAGTGGTTTTTGTTTGAGAAAGATGGTGTTTTTTATAGACTTATATTTAACTATTCACATTCTTTGATTATTTTTTTGCAAATGCTTGTTATCTTGTTTACTTTATAATGTTTTTTTTTTGTTTACAACTTGGATCAAAGAAGTAAGAACTAAAATTCTGTTAATCATTAAAAAATGTAGTATTTAATTGCATGATTAATCTTTTCTCACAGCTTTATACAACATTGCTGTGTTGTAGCATACCAGGCTAGCATTATTGGTCAGATTTTGCCAGCATGATATAGCGATGTATGATGATGTTAATTTTGCGTTATACGTTTTTGGAGATCTTTGGCCATTGTGTTGCTGCCTCGTAGCTAAAGAGTACAGACTTTGTCTTTTGTGAGGTAGGAATGATAGAGGGCAGCAAACAGGCAAGAAGATCGAAAGAAATTCTGTATGTCTGCAAGAGGTGGAAGGAGGAATAAATGCGATGATATTGCCATGATGTTATTGTGTTATACAGTGGTGTGGTTTAAAAATTTTGTTGCTTTTACTGTCAGTATTTTGCAGAAAATGTGAACACTTGGCCTGGTGTTTGCCATTATGTGTCGCTGATTTGTTTTTGACATATAGTGCTGTGTATATGACGTGGTGTTTTGATCAGTTGACTTATTGATTGATTACATTACATTACAGATTTTTAATGTGATTGCATTGTTCAAGCTGACGGAGGAGTCACAGGACGAGGCGTCTTGCAACTTAGAAGGGCCAGGTGTCGCTGACATTGAGGACATATCTTCGGCCACCAATAGTTGTGGCAATCGACCTCCGATCGTGAATGTTGGTAAGAGAAAGAACCCGGCCGCTGCATCTGATGAAGACTACAGTCAGAGTTGGCGTACAGCACTCGGACCTCCACCTCCAATGGGCCACTCTCGTGTGAGTTTTGTTCATCTGTTCAGCCAGAGCATTGTTTTGCACTTAGGCTGATAATAAACAATCCAAGTTCTCCACCCAAGGAACTGGTACCAGAATTTGGCACCGGGGACTTGTATCAAAGTTGTGCAGGTGTATACTAGAATTAGAAACATGGTTTCGTACTGTATCTCTAATTCCATCTGTTAGCATTGCCAGTTATAATCGTAGAGGGAACGGTTTGGATATTCCGGCACCAGTTTCTTGGATTCAGAAGGTCTGGGTTTTTTATTTTCTGCTGTGAGATTTTGCCTTCATTAAATAGATCTCACTGTTTACACACGTGTAGGACGAGCTTCAGGCATGGCTGGCATATCAGAAGAAGAAATGGTCGTACCAGGCAGCTCAGCGTCAGGAGCGTCGCAAGCGTCGTCGAACGGAGCTGAGTGATCTGACAGCAGGTGGCAGCACTGGTGGTGGTAGCGGTGGTGGTTCCAGTGCTGGGCTGGCGTCAGGCATTGGAGGCTTCCTGCGTCGTACTGCGCAGACGCTGCTCGACGCGCCATGGCAGATAGTTGAGATTGCCGTGACAGGTGACCCTGGGGTCTACAGACTGTGGGCGATCATTGGAGCCGACCTTCATGCCATCAAACTGATCGTGCCGCACATTTTCTACGTCAATCAGAAAACACCGAAGGAAGGAGAAGGAGCAAGTAAGACTGTTTGCCGGTCTCAGATTTGCACTATATATCCAGTTACCTGTGAGCTATGCAGCACTGCATTGTGTATATTTTTGTTGTATTTTTAGTTTTGAAGTGTACAGAATTTAGGTTGTAGCAACAACGAAGTATATCTTTATGCTTCTTGCTTTGATGTTTGTGCTAAATTAGGTTGCTCATAGTGGTTATCTTTTTTCTTTGTAAAGCATCCTGCTGTAATCTGGAGTTACTGAACTGAAAGTAAGGAATTAGTTAAAGTATTCATGAGTATATGTGTGTGATACGCAAAATTATGTTTGCCGTCTACCCGTGCTTATTGCTTTGAAGTCCATTAACATTATTGGTATCATTTGAGGCTACATGAAATGGTTGACATTCACATCTACTTTGTGCTGATGTGCCGTTAAGAAACTACTCACTCACTCACTTCACATCTACTTTGCATTTTTAGTCCGCCCTCAGACCATAGCTTATGGAGTGGGCTTATGTTTTGCTGGCGTTTGTTTTCTTTTTTTCCTCGCGTAATCTCCTAGCTCCGTCGGCCGATCGTTGCATAATTTTGTACGATGCTTGGAAATGTGTTCAATTTTGTTATCCTGATCCAAAATTTCAAGGGAAAAATTTTAGGGGTGAAAACATGCAAAATTTGGTTCAATTTCGGTTGACTTCAAACTTCGCCGGCGAATATCTCTGGAACGGATGAAGATATTCAAAATCGGACAAGTACATTTTGTACCGCGATTCCTCCTGCATTGTGTAAAAAAGTTCGGTGAACTTTCGTTCACTAATCGTGGAGATTAGGCAGTGAGATCGTACCCACCCAAGTCGACTTTTTTCCAAGACCATATTTTGGCCCTTAAGGGGTGCTGCACCTTAAAATTTTTACACGTGCTAGAGGGATGGGGTCCCCCTTACAATTTTTTTCAAAGGGGGGTCAAAAATTAGCTTAAAATTTAGCATATTCGCATCTATAACTTTGGGGGTAGTGGGAGGAGCATTACGATACTTTGCCACGTGACGGTCTTAAGGTGGGCATGATCACTTATGTACAAATTTTTGGAGGCCTGCACTCCAGAAATTTGGGAGGACCAAAAAGTAAAAAAAAATTTGGCCCAATTTCGGACAACTTTTGACTTTGACCGCAAATACCTTAAAAACTGATCGAGATATCAGAAATCGTAAACAAACTTGATTGACTTTCATCCTTGCTGGGTTCAACCAAAAAAAACTTTTGAACTTTGGTCGAGTAACAAAAAAGTTGCGGGCACGGATGTTGAGCTACCCTAAGTCGATAATACACGTTCTGCGTTTGCTAATGCATTTGACTTCGGGCCACATGACTTTGCTGCCGGGGAAATTTCAGCCCCCTGAATTAACTCCCCCTCCCAATTGGACTTAGGGTGCTGGGCAGACTCACGTTGGGCTTTGCCCCAAATTTCTAGTTAGTTACTTTTTGTTTTTCTTGTTTTTGCTTGTAAAGTTTATTATTTTGGTGTAAAATTGCAAGCACTTGCTTACATTGATTGTTTATATATCACAGTGTGGAGGAAAGTGAATCGTCTACTTCCGAGATCACATCCTGTTTATAATCTGTATGAGTATTCTGTGCCCGAACATATCTACATTGACCACATGAAGTGAGTTGTGTCTTGTTCAGTGTCTCAGATGCTGAAACTCTTGAGTTAATGATGTTAGTTTGAAACAGTGGTTTTGTATTTTTTTAGAAATAATTTTGCTGTCAGCATTTGAAATGTAAAAGCAGCGTAGCTTGTGCAATTGAAATGAACGTTTGTGTTGTTTTTTCAGTCTTCTGCCAAATGCCAGGTTTATGACAATCTCTTGCCAGCTACTTTTGTCTTTAACTTCTCTCTTTATGTTCTTGTAATCCTTGATTGTGACGTTACTCAACATTTGTAGTCGCTTTCATCTTTTTCCTGCTTTACCCAACATCTTCCCTTCTGTTATGTCACATAACTGTGAGTCGTGTCTCAAGAAGTGTCCTGTTTATCTGAGTTTGTGCTGTTGCTTTGTATTCAAGATGCTTCTACTTTCCTACACTTAGCAGTACTGTAGAGTATGCAGTAGATTGGTGAGTGACATTGATTGTTATTTTAGTGAGATAAATGCGGACCTGCTGTCACCGGACATTGAAGGAGTCTACGAAACTCAAGTGCCGCTGTTGTTCCGTGCTGTACTACGTCTTGGTTGTGTCTGTGCTGTCAGTCGACAAATCGCTGACACTCTGCGACGAGTAAGCGCACTTTTCATTACTTCTGCTTGCAGTGATCCTATAGTGACTGCATGTTTCTGATGTTCTATAATTACAGGGCTTGATTCTGATTCAGATTAACATATACTGCTTATTGTATGGTGTATGCTTCGATGTTTACATGTGACTGTGGAATTTAGCTGACTTTGGTTGCTGTTACAGGAAACTGACACATTTGAACTTGATCAGCTCGAGTTTCTGACGTTGGCAAAGCATTCGTATCTTGAACCTGGCACCATGAAACATCTCTATCTGTATCACCATGCCTCGTAAGTGATATATGTTTTGCTGGCATGGTATTCCGGGGTTGGTTTACTAGCTAATTTAGTTGAAAAGATCGCTATTTTGTTTAGGGTTATAATTAAGCTTACAGTTAGGATGGATGGTCGTCAGCGTAATATGTTGGAACTTGGTCAATGTAGTTTTCAGGTTTTATTAAGTAATTTTGTTTCTAGTTGTTTGAGATTATTTTATCTTAGCGCATTATCATTGTTAGTTGGGAATACTATTTAACTAGCTTCTGTTGTACACCTGTTAGTGTTAATAATAACTTGTTGAGTTGTGCATCTTCGTGATCTTTTGTTTTTGTTGTATAGCCGTACTGTAAAATTCACATTGATAGTTTTTGATGTGATATGCAATTTTGTTGACAGAGGTTATAAACAGATGTATGGACTGTTCTTCCCTGCTTCAAAGAAAGCCGCAATTTACGTCGTGGACACCGTTCGAACCAATCAGATGCCAAATATGACGAATCTGTTCAACACTGAACATGCTGCTAAGTTAGTAACTGCCTTACCTGATATTGGCTTTTTAGTGTTCTGCATTTATCAGATCTGAATGCATTTGTTGCGATATGAAAGCACATATTGTGTTTGCAGTCATAAGCCAACTTGCAGTTAGTATTTGACATATGGTAGTCAACTGAGTCACAGAAACATTATTTTCAACATAAGCTTTTGTTACATAGTGATGTAGAACGATAGTCACTTTGGTATTTTGTAGTTTTCAGTACATTCTAGCACGGACTGTTTCACCATGCAGTTAATATTTTGGTCAAGTTATGAATGTATAAAAGTAGGGGCTTACTTTTTTATGACCACCCACTAAAGTCAGGTAGACTGTTAGATTTGCTTACATCTGCTGCCTGAGTACAGATTTCTGATTGTTTTTATTGTTTAGTTGAATGGAATTAAGACTCATGTCAGTTGCTTTCAGCAGGTCCTTGCAGCTTTGATATGTGTGGAGATATAGTGATGTATGTCATGTCTATCATACACTTCAGTGTCTTATGTGAAACAGTTTTGTGAAACAGTTGCCTGATCGTAAAGCCTAAATGTGTTTGTAGGTTGGCTGAGTATCAGTCGGACTCGTCACAGTTACTACCTGAGGGTCCATACAGCTTTGAAATACGTGTGGAGACCGACGTACGCCATGTCTATCGTGGGCTTCAGCGTCTCATGTCCGACTACAAAAATGAGAAGCGTGGCCCAACGTTCATTGCTGTACATTCGTGCCAAGGTCTGTGTAGCTTACTTACTGACATTTTCTGTTGTAGTTCTTGGCTTTCTTAAATAGAGTTGCAGTCATGTGATTAGGTTTCTACACATGATGCATGCAGTATTGCCATCCTAAGTTGCATGCCTGTCCATCCATAGATCCACCATGCTCATGTTATTATTGGCAGAAATAGTGTTGTGAAATATTTAAATACCTAGACAAGATTAAAAGACAAGTATTTAAATACTTACTAATAGCAGGTATTTGAAGCAATATTTAAAAATGTACAACTGTAGCCCTTGTAGCATTGCGGATGTCTTGTTTAGATTTCTCAGTTAGTTAACTGCTTTTTTCAGTTTTAATTCTTATTGTTGTTTTTATTTACTTTGCTGCAGATCTTCAGTGGCTTGTTGCCAGCATGCCTGCAATTGCTGACTTTCCATTGGTACCAATGCACATTTCTGAAGAGTAAGACATTTTTTATCAATTCCTGACATACATGTTAGTAACGTTGAAGATTTATATTTTCCTGAAAGCTACTTTGATTCTGCCAGTGACTCAAAGCAGTATGATTATGAATTGAATCTGATATGAGGTCAACTCAGTTTTTACAAATGACAGCAGAATGCTTCGTGCGTCTTAGCCATCGTTGAGGCGTCGGTTCGTCCGTCCATCCATCACACTGCAGTATTGTGTCAAAACGAGGCAAGCTAAGATCACAAGATCTTCACTGTGAGCTGCCACAAGGACTCTAGTTTATCGTGACAAAATTTCGTGCCCCTGGGGTGAGGGGTTTTCCCTCAAACAAGAGCATCAAAGAGGGATCCCTCCCAAGAGATGTCATTTGACGCTATTGGCTCATAGTGTGAAAATGGTTGCAGATAGATATAGACATGCTGCATATCATAACGAGCACTGGCGACGGGCTTTTTACGTTTATCAGTTTTGATGACCTTGAACGACCTTGAACCCCCAAAATGGGGGTTCTAATGAATTTTTTGCAATTTTTGGCTGCAGCGCACAATTCAAGAGTGAATTGCGACGAAATGGCTGTAGATACACTAAGACAACCTGCGGATGAAATTTTCACCATTAAACGTAGATTTTAGCAGTCCAAGTCCCGACCCCCTAAGTTCAAGGAGGTCTGCATGCACGAGTATCAAATAGGAGTACCCCTTTAAAAGTGGTTATTTTACCGGTATTGGCTCTCTAACATGAAAACAGTTGCAGATAGGCATAGACATGCTGCTTATCATAACGAGCACTGGTGACGAGCTTTTTATCTTTATTAACATCGTTGACCTTGAATGATCTTGAACCCCCTAAAATGTTTTAGTGTTTTTTTTTGCGATTTTCGTCTGCGGTGCACGTTTCAATGATGAATTGCGATGAAATGGCTGAAGATAAACCAAAACAATGTGTGAACCAGAACTGCTAAGGCTGTCATGCGTCTCATGAGCTTTGCTCAAATTACTTGTCTATCTCTCCAGGGTAGGTGAATTGAGTACAGGCCAGCCTGTCGGTGTCACCTGTAACAGGTAACACTGTGTGATCTCATGACGACAGGTGACGTTCTGTAGTTCTGACATAGGTTTCCATGAAGGGCTCTCTATATACATCATTTAAAACTAGGGCTGGTAACGATTAAAATTTTTTTAATAGTTAACTTTTTGAAATTTAACGATTAATTAATCGTTAATTTTAGTTAAAATTTAGTCATTGAAAATGCGTTGTTTAAACCATAATATC
>Ga0056128_1001329_pt1 | contig 27212 bp, 16 predicted proteins | sample WorMetLIZISLAND2_FD_71113 | JGI IMG/M metagenome (GOLD analysis project Ga0056128, IMG submission 71113) | Marine gutless worms symbiont microbial communities from Max Planck institute for Marine Microbiology, Germany - Olavius geniculatus... ... | reverse complement strand
CATTAGGCCTACCAGTGCACATCGTGCAGGTGATACTCCGCCCATTTTGTTGCAGTGTTGCAAGTTTTATTGCAGTTGTAATAGCTTTTGTTGCAAGTTGCATGCTACATGCAATAAGTTACATTGTTGCAAGTTGCATGTTGCATGTGTTATTGCAGTTGTAATAGGGGTATAAGAAATATCGCTATTAGTTATGAATGCGTGTATGCTAATGTGTACATGTGATGTGTGTGGATGACAGCGGAAAGACGCGCTCAGCTGAGTCGTTCGCGATCACGACAGAACGTTCTCAGTCCGGATGACGGTCAGACGACGACATCGATCGCTCTTGTTCGTGAGATCAACTTTGACTCCGACCTGGACACTACACCGGTGTCACAGCGGCCCGATGCTGTCAGCCGACTTACCAAGAACCACACTGAGAAACACAGTGGCTCCAACACCACACTTTACAGCTCCCGGCAGCAGAATGGCGGACTCGGTGGCAAGATTTCCACAAGGACTGAGGCTGAGCAGTTGCTCGATCGATTGCGGGCTTTGTAGAGAGACCAATAATTAATAATTAAATCAGCTAACTGCTCTGAAGTGTTAATCATTGCTTTGTTTTATCGGATGGCTTATTGTAATCTGTAGCCTACTCGTTATTTAGCCGGTTGTGTTCAGTTTTTTCTTTTGTTTTAAGATAGATAAATGAGTTGTTTTTAGCATGTCTCATAGTCCCACAGTACTAGAATAGTAAGTACAATATTATTTTGTGGCTATATTTTACTGTCATGATTTGTATTAGTTATGTTATTACATATAAGTCTACAATTTTAGTATGTGTGAATGTGAAATTGAATTGTCACAGTTGATGACAGAGACTGAAAATTTGGTCGCTTTCGCAAACATTATGCTGGATGGACACATTACGTGTATATATGGAAAACAGAGGTTGCAATGATGCTTTAGGAGTGCCACTCACATATCATTACAAGTGCAGAATCGCAAAACTTTCTATCTGTTGATCGTTGTCAATAACATTTCAAGAAATTCGGGGGTTGGGGAAACTTTCTACAAGATGCATGATTTTCTATTTTTTTCAGTGTTTTTAATGTTGTTTTACAGTTTATAGTTCATTAACAACATACGCATTTGCTTGCTATTTCATATGGTAATAAGATAAATATGGTATTTAAGTAAAATTTTGAAGAACCTTGTAGTTAAGACGTTTTGCCAGAGAACTTGTGTGCAATTATGCCCTCAATTAGTCATTTTATACCAATGCTGCTTGCTTATTTCACTTTTCCATTTGTTTACTTTGCTGTCTGGACACTGCTTTCAGTGCACTGTGATTGGACGTTATACTTGGTTGAATGGTTTCTGAAATTATTTGTCAGCATATACACCGTGTCTCAGAAAAAACAGTCAAAATTGTTTTCGTCATAACTTTGTCAAATTTTCACTAAATTTGATAATTTTTGGCATGAAGAGGGCAAAAAACGATGAAATTAAGCAATTTGCACTCGCTTTCTGTCTCTTCTAGTTTATGTCAACGCACTACCGTGTGAAACATAGATGTTCCAAATTGTTGCATAACACTGAGTTATTTTCCAAAAAAACCCTGCAATGACTTAATTAAGCACAAAATAATACTCAACGTAAATTATTTAACAGAATTATAAGTTTGTATAACAACTTGTTTGCAAATCATCAGAATTTATGTCCAAAGTGGGCCCCGCATACAAAGACAATGGTTTAGATGCAACGCCATTGACTGATAGCGGAATCATCGACTGACTGATCAAACGGCATTCACTCATTGATTAAACGTTCTTGAGCTTATCAGTCAGCTAAGCTTTTTGTTGTCTGCTATTTTCACCATAAAATATTTAATACCACAAAATTATTAAATCGCGTAGCACCTTCTGTCGAATTGATGATGCAAAGGTGAACAATCTGATACAAGTAATCACCACATAGTGTAGCAATTTGAAGCATCTGTGTTTCACACGGTAGTGCATTGACGTAAATTAGGCGAGGTGGAAAAAGATACACCTTACATAATTCTATCGTCTTAGCCATGTCTGTGTTAAAAATTATCAAAATTGGTTGAAATTTAAAAAAGTTGTACTGAAAAAAATTTTGACTGTTTTTTTTGAGACATGGTTTATTATTATTATTATTATTATGGTGCTGGACTTGGTTAATTTTGAAATTGTTACTATGAACCTGGGACTGCTGAGTTTGATTGTCACTTTTTGCATTCTTTGCATCGACACTTGCCTGTAACATTTAAAGCTACCATTTACGCCCTTTGTCCTCCAATAGACAGCATTGTGAGATTGATGACTGTCTGAAGGATAATGGGGAAGATTATTAGAACTGCCGTTAGTCTTACATATGCACAATTTTAATGGCGAGTTCTTACAATTTTTGATTTAGGTCGTTTCTATGTTTTATGTTTCATGTTAGGTTTTTCTGTAAAGTTTGGATTTTCTGTTTCATTGTTGTAACGGTTAAACTTACTGTTCGATTATTTTGTGTGTGGGTATTGCCTATGCAGGTCGTCCCCAAAATGATCCATACTGTGTCAGGTGGGACGTTAAACCCTACTCACTCACTTATGCATGTCATTATGGCATTTTCATTATATTTTATTACTACTTTTTTTCGTTGTGTCATGATCTTAATGTTACATTCTGTTGTGCATTATTGGATACATAGCCTTTTGATTCTTGAATGAGCCGGGCATCTGTATCGTTAATGACCACTGTCTCCTCATTTAGACAATGGCACACTGTCTTCATGTCTGCTGACTGAGGTGTGTATAAATGTCCATGTGAAGTACGTTGTGTCTAATTGTTCAAATTAGGTCAGTGACATTTCATTGTGTTCAGATATCAGTAAACTGTGGAGTTATTTTTGCACATCTTGTAGTTTTTTTACAAATATTCCTACAGTGGCCAAGCCATGCTGTGTATTTTATGTATGATATAATTATTGTTGTACAAGCGTCTTTCCACTAATGCCTTGTGCCGTGATGTTCGTGTTTTATTGTGTAATATTGCATCATGTCGGTTGTCATTTGAAGCATGTAAACTATTGCAGATATTTTAATTTTTGTTATAACTGATGAAGTGATTACATGCCTGTTTAACACGTTATTCTTCTAGACATATCTGTGCCTTCCCTCACATTTCAGCTTCTGTTTTGCTCAAGATGTTCATGAATTTCTCTTACGTTTAAGTAGAATAAGCTTATCGGTATACTACATTTCTTGGTTACCTGTTAGAGTGCTTGCTGTGAACTATCATTAGCTCAACAAATTTGAGTTTAACTCACACTGGCTCTCTGCCATGCCAATGCTTGTTTGCTTCGTTTGGCTTCCAGTAATGAAACGAATAATATTTGGCTTTTGCTGGCTAATGACTGAAGATGTGAGCAAACATTTCAGAGTTATTACTTTACTTACTGTATTTGCTGAAAGTAGTTTTTACAGTGTTTTCAGTGTTCATCTTGATGTTGCAATAAATGCGATTTTTTGGAGGTTGAGTTGTTGCTTTAGTTATCATTATCTTTAGTTATTTAATGCTTGAAAATCGATTATTACTGATTTGTCAACTCATTTAGTTATTTGGGAGAAAGTAGGTATTCGTTGAGATTTGCACTCTGGACTGTTATTTCATACCGCATCAGTTGAACAATAAATCTGTGAACGTTGAGACATGTCTGTAACTCTGTATTACAGCCAAAGCTCCAGTTTTTTTTTTTGCTTTTTCTTTCTCTCTTAGCTAGGCCGTGGATGGTAGCATTCGCATATTTTGTTTTACATGTAAACGCGAACTAGCTACATAAGATAGTTTGATGCCGTAAATCACAAAAGAAATGCAGATGCCACAGATACAGAGGCAACAGAGGATCGCGGACAGACGGTACTGAACATTTACAAATTTACAATAAGTTCTTCTTATACAAGAAGTTCAGCTGTCGCTAGGATAGCTGACTGTACTGGTTGTCAGTGATCTTTAAGATCGTTCAAGGTCGATGATTTCCATGTCATTTGAGATCCAATATGCCACTTCATATTCGTGATCAATAGCACCGCACCGTTTAGCCACAATAGCGCTTAACGGCCTTCAAGGTCATCCAAGGTCAATGATTTCTATCTTATCTGACAGGGTGTATGGCATTTTCTATTAGTGATTAATAGTAACCTTGGCGGTATCTCTCACCGTTTCCGAGATGTGGCCGGTTTAACATTGAATTTTCTTCCCCTTGATTCATCCTCTAATTTGAAAATGCTTCCCTTGCACTAGATGGCTGAAATTTTGCATGCTTGAGGATAACATACATGGCTAATTATTCGTGTAAAAAGTTTTTCCCTACCACCTACCGTTTCTTAAGTACAGTTGGCCAAAAACTTAGGAAGTGCGGCGAAATTTCTGGAGTGCGTAATGTCATTAGCAGGCAACGAAGCCTAGCCACTGGGGTATTAGAACAGTGCTTGTTAGCATCAGTAGCTAGGACTAGGAGGACAGATCAGTCTGACGACGTGAAACTGTCACTGACTGCATACGATACATAGGCCCACAGGCCGACGAGACGTTGTAAATGTTGCATTGAACGGTGCCGATGCTGCGGCGGAAGAGCTGGACACCCGGCTTTGCACTGTTAATTGCATCGTTCGTTCGCTTGGTCTGTCGTCAGTGGTCTGCGCACTTTGCATGCAAATATCGTTCGTGCGACAGCACTGCGTGTGTGGTCAGCCTACTCTCCCAGTGATCGATCAACATCAAACCCTCGATTCTATCGACTTCACGGATTCCAGATTCTCTGCGGATACAGTGCCCATACTTTACCAATATTAGGAAAGGGTGTAAATAGAGAAACAGTTCACTAAAACAAGGGAAGATGTCGGCCATCGTAATGCGGTCATCCGGTTGACTAGGCCTATATGCATAGCCTACTCGCCCACTGGACTGCGCTACTGCGGCAATCTCGATAACCCTGATCTCTGTGACCTTTTGAGATGACGAACTGCAAACCGGTTACACTTGTTAAGGAGTAATGTTCACACAAATTTTGGTTTTCTACGCCATTTCGTTTTCCAGTCGTAAGCCAATACGGGACGGAAGGATGGGCGGTCAAGACGCGTAGCCTAATGCGGCTTAGCCTATAGGACAGTCGCCAATCGGCGTTGCCTCTCTAAATTTTGGATTATCGAAAAATTCAAAAATGTTCGTCCAAAAGTGAAAAATTTGGGGCTGAAAATCGTCATTTCAAAAAAATTCTTGGGCATAATTGAAATCTCCCTATGTCGGAAATTTGCAACTGTTTGTCGGAATTCCGTCAGAAACTTGTAGTTTTGTTGGAAAAAATGCAATTTCCTGCCCCACCTACCGGTACTTTGTTAATCCACGACGTCGCTGACGGTCACGATCGCAAGATTAGCCCATTGTTTTGTTGCAACATGGCAGAACAGCTTCCACGATCTCGGTGTAAATACACGCCGGGCATCCGATTAATGGGTCAAAAAATTTTAACGATTAGCGTGATGAAATTTTAATCTTTAAACTTCTGATTGAAGTCACATTAATAAAACATTAGTCTATAAAAGTACATGCAATGACATCACGACAAGCGTATTCTGCAATCATCCCGGTAATTTGTATTTTTACAAAAGAAAGAGTTAAGTTAGTTAACATTAATTTTAGTCTGTTTACATGACTGGGTTAATAACTAATTTGAGCAAAGCTCACGTGACGCGCGATAGCAGCGGTCCTGCCACCTCGGCAACCAGTGTAGGCCTACATCAATAAAATATTCATGCGTCTTGAAAAATTACTTAAATTTGAGGTCTCCATATGGGAGATTCTTTGAATTTAAGAGATCGAAACTTAGATTCTTACAAATGTACGTTCTATGCTAAAAATGTCATACGCAGGTTGTCCAGGTTCATCTCCAGCCATTTCGGTGCACTTCGCACTTAAAATGTCTGAAATGGTCGTTTTAAATATTATGTAAGTTTCTACGTTATCTCAAAATTTTGTGTTTTTATTATGTTGGGCAATTTTTGTAGATAGTCTATGCTGTTTTTAATTTGTATATATCTGCATGTATATCTGTCTGTCCGTTTATCATTTTTGACGAATAAACGTGTTCATAAAAACACGACATTGCATAATCGGTGATAACTTCATCAAGTGTTAACCGATTTTTACAATTTTTTGCACTGTTAAAAAAGAATTAAATTTCTAACAAAACTTGTGTAATATTATTCATTTCACCTTAACACAGTTTTTGCGCTACTTTGCCAAAAATAACAGTCCGTAATGGACAGACAAAAGCAGTTTTAAGAAACTAACATTTTTCTAAAAAAAATTTCACAACTGTTGTTCACTTGTTATGTTTTTGCTGTACTTCTAAGCAAACATTAAGCCACTATATTGATGATGATGATGATAATGATGATGATAGATAAGTTTTTCGGAAATACTCGTTCGAAATTTGACGTTATTGTTTTCGAATTGTAAAAGGCACAAATTTAATATTAATTCAATTCCTGAGAATAATTTGCAGCTGTTTGCCAAAAATTACAACATTTTGCCTAACCGGAACTTTTTAACCCACAACGTCGAGCTTTTCGGTTTCCGTCAGACTTACATTACCGAGTACACGAAGATAAGCAGAGATTTGCATTTCTAAAAAATTTACGAAGGTCTGAGCACTAGAAAGATGTACTAGATACATTTGCTTGTAATATAGCTCAGATGATATATCGAATGTTTAAGAAAAGACTGGTAAACAAAATCAAAGTATACACGATTAAAAATTTTGCAGATTGTGAAAAAAGTCAATCATGAAGTAAACCCTTAGATTTATGTCCGTAAGTTTATTGCAAAGAAAAAGCGGCTGTGAACAAAATACTTTGAAGCTCGTGATATACATATATTAGATAAATATATATTTTCTAAAAATACAGTTATCAAGAATATAAACGAATATTGTTTAATAAAAACATGTAGCTATTTCAATGCAAAAACAACAGTTCTGTGAATGCGTTAATGGTAAATTTAAATGTACAGCCAATCATAATGTGTATGTGTGGAGTTGAGGTTACAAGTTTGCCCCTCAGTGAGACATGAAGTCTGGGAGACTTGTCCTCGGTACACATGTAGTAGAAGTGAAGGTGAAGAAGCAGCAGTGTTAAATAACATTGATGAGGATGTGCACTAGCTGCCACTGCTGCCATTGCTGCTGCATCTGACCGCCCGAGAGTCGTGACTAGACAATCACAGAGGAATTTATTACGCGACGTCCAATGAACTCGACTCGAGCTGCGTCATAATATAACCGGGTACGAACAAACCCCTAAGACAAATCCCCCACGGTAAAAACCCTCTTCTGTGCCCCTGACGCCGTCTTGCCGATGGTACACTTGTTGATCACTGTTAATGTGCTGATGTAAGTCCGACGAGTGAAGTGACCACGCAAAATCGCAAACAAAACTTTCAGAAATAAAGTACATAAAAAATAGGTAAGCTATAATGTTTCTTAAGCTCCAGTCAGGCCAGACTTTGGCCAGCAGCAAATCCAATCTGAATTTCAAGTGCTTTCAACTCAACTTCGCCGACATCTTTCATTGCTGCTTGTTACATTGTTGCCAGTTGCTGCCGTTTCCTTTGAAGCCCGAAAAGATAACAGAGCACATTTTAGCATTGAAATTTCCGACGAATTTTCTGTGCCAAAGAACGTGAAATAAAGACGCGTTAAGTAGGTCGATTTCATATAAAATAGGCTGCGATATGTACTGATTTGGTCTGTTTTTAAAAACCCGTTTTACCGGTTGAGGCTGTTTTGTCGGACAGTCTAATACAACGCGGCGTGCCCGGTGATTTGATTATGCCGTGCGTATACGAGTTCGTAGTAGGTCTCGTCTCGTTTCGTCGTAATGCAATTCTCGTTCAGTCGGCAAGACGGACGAGCGTGCGTACGCTTCAGCTCGGCTAATCTCGGTTTATTACTGGATGCGGCAGAGCTGATACTAGCTAAGACTGCAGTGAACTTAAGCTGCCCATGTCAACACCGCTGCTGACATACAAGCCGATTAGTTTCCTCTCGCTGTCGTTTCTTTGTTCATTGATTGTTTGTAGTCTTCGCAGCTGAAAATGCGCGAAGACTTCGATGATGAATAAAACATTGTGCGAATAGTGCTCGCAGTGCACTGCTTCAATTTTCCGCCTTCATGCAATTTAGATATATTTTTGTTTTTTTTACTCTTTTACCGACTGGTTTTCTTCATATTAAGACAGCTTTTAAGCTATAGGCGAAGAAGGTTTACCGTACAAAACTAAGAATTTTTGGTCTTTTGCGTTTTTCTTCTTTAAAACGAGTCATGGTTTGTAATAACTCCCCAAATATTTGGACGTGTCCTGTAGTGTAGTTAAGGTAGCCAAAATGAAAGTTCTAATCTTTGCATTGAAAAAATGCGTTGCTTGCTCGCTACGCTATCGTTCCACCAGAAGTGTTCTTTGAGGTTAAAAATGCGTTAATTTCATTTTCAAAGAGTGTTTACGACGCTCCCCCAGATCCTTTGGTGGGCTGGAGAGGGGATAGCCCTTTTTCATTTCCCACCCGACTTGTCGCCTACGACGTGGTTGCACTGTTTGTGCTTGTCAGTTTCTCCGAAACTGGAAAGTGTAGCCTATTTTTTATTCCAGTGGCGCTATAAGAGACAGTCAGTATTATAAAGCTCCGTATTAGGCTTGACGTCGACATTTCAACAGGCACTGGTGTGCAGTGCTGTACGTAGCTAACCAAGAACAATCTGCATTGTGCACGCTGAAGAATGCCGGCGTCTTGTCTTACATCTCACATTTGCAAATTACTTCGTATATGCACAACACAACGATGACAGATTCGTACTTAGCAGAAGTGCATCGAAATTGTTGGATGCTGAATCGCTGCCGGCAGTTCATGTCAATCAACATTAGAACGTCTCCCATGTACGTAATTCAGTGGCAGAAAAAAAGAGAGAAAGAAGAAACGTTCGTAGATTGCGCTGCTGTGCACGCGGGGAAGCGTCGTCGTAGAGTGTGGGCCAAAAAGTTACAACTTTTTTTGTGTTAGAGTTTACTCTCTTGTCAAAAGCATTATACTTGGTATTTGTGTGCACTGGCTTAGGTTTATTATTTTAATTAAATGACCTTGTTCTTCGTCTGACGATGTAAAAACTTTTTGTTTTGATGCGAAAAATTATTGTAAATTTTTCACGACGGCTGGATTAACTAACAGTGAACGCTGTTTGATTCACAACATACGTGTAAAGAAACGCAGGCTTTTCGAAAAAAAATGATAAAAAATGTTTTGAAATAAATAAGCATTCTCAAGCTGTAAAACAATTAACAGCAAAAACACAAAGTAAAAAAGCGGCTTCGTAATTTTGACAAGTGGCAAGGATGAGGGACTCACATTCACATACGTCGATCCGTGGGCTCCTCAATGACTGGAGGCGCCGCCCAGAACGTCCACGTCACACCTGGCTACGGATCCTGGAAGCTGACCTCCAGCCGCTCAACCCGGACTAAACGCCCAAAATCAAGCATGATGAAAGCAGCTCGCGGTAAGTGCTACGCTAAAGTCCGAGACATGTCCATAATGATGATGATCAAATGTAAAAATTCTTTAAACAGAAAAACAGTAAATACGTTTTCTGGTGTTTTGCAAAAATTTCGTGAGACATTATCTATTCTGGTGTAATTGAAAAAAGTGTCAGTTATTTTGTTGACCCTGTATATGCACTGTGTTCCAGAAAAACGGAAGACACATTAATTTTTAATAGCTCCGTGAGACAATAGCCGATTTTAATAATTTTTGGCAAGCAGCATAAAAAACATAACGTAAACGACTATAGCTTTGCCCACCTCAAGGTTTCACCTAATGCTGTTGCTACACTACCTTGTAAAATGCAAAAGGTTTTCTTGATGTTGCATGTCAAAAAATTGCTAAAATCGGCCAATTTTACGAAGCCATTCAAAAAAATAAGTGACTTCTTTTATGGCCCACAGTGTAGTTTCCGCGACGAAGTGTTAGTGGATCGTTGAACGTGTGGCTTCTAGCCAGCTCGTCCCGTGGGTCCGTCGCCGACCGACGCCGCTCGCAATAAGCTGGGCAGGATGGAGCATGGTTGTCCGAGCGGATAGACGGACGGACGGACGTACGATGGAATATGGAAAGCGGTAAATCTGTCTCGACTCTCAACAGCTGGCGACTCGCCGTCAACTTTGCTAATGCTTCGTCGCTGATGACGAACTGGACATCGAGCGCAGATTGTCGGCATGTACCGGGCGAGCTGTCAGTACTGCATCCGGCTGTCATTTACCGCTAATACCGCCGCTGACGCTGCTGCTGCTGCTGCTGCTAATGGTGTAGATGGTGATGATGATAGTGTTAAGTGCCGCCGCATCGCGATCGCGGCGCTGATGTGATGTGAAACGCCAGTTTCCGGCGGCGCGGCGGCGACTAATGCCCCAGTGGCAATGCAAGTGGCCGTCGTCGTCGTCGTCGTCGTCACGTCACGCCATCTCGTGAATCACGGCCGAACCAATCAATACCCACAGACCACCGACACCATCCATCTATCCAAGCGAGGTAAGGAGCACCTGCTAGTAGTGCTATGTAATGCAGTGCAGAGCGGAGTTGAGTGGTGTGGACTAGACGTGTGCTCTGTAGGTCTACGTGTGTGGTCTGTGGACTGACAGATGTGCTGGCTGACACACTGACGCCTCGACGACGTCGACGACCAGCGCGTCACCGGCACGTCGTGCAGTCACACATCACTAGGCCTACCTCACATTTACGTTGCATGCCTCGACAGATCCTGCCGCAGAACCACATTCACACCAGCAGCATCTGAAGAATGATCTCGCAGCGTGCACGTTGATTTATTTCTACCGCCTCCGTTCGTTGCCAGCTGCTGCAAAAAAGTAGCACAATATTGCCGGAGCGCCGTTCTGTGATCCGTTATCTGGCGCGAAATTTTTCTCTCTATCAGCAGGAAACACGGCGTTAAAGTATATCGACCGAGATGAGAATACTGGTTTACAAAATGATATCATTCGATTTAAGATTATTACGCGATGACGGTTTTTTTGCTTTAAACATTTAAACCGAAGCCAAAACCTGCGCATGGAACGTACGACCAGCAGGCATGCTATGCCGTTATTGCAGTATTCGACCGTCATAACAGGCCGCATTACGAGTCTTTGCTTTCGACGGTCCATCCGTCTGTCCCTCAAAAAAAACAAAAAAAATTAAAACTGGTTCTTCAGGAAAGGGTCAAAATTCAGAGTTAGGTTTCGGAGCTGTGAGCGGACGGCCGCGTAATATGTCGGCATTGAACCGACATATTTTTTTCAGTTATTTGATGCGTTCGGTCGTTCTTGATGGCTGATCGCCGTCTAGTTACGACGATCGAGCAAGATATCGATACACGTCGCGATTCGATAAGCGATTACAGGCGAACGCTATTAGCAGACAGCAGCAGCAGCACACACAATATCATCTGCAGTGAGAGAGCGACACCGGCCGGTGTCACAATAAAATGTCTCCCCCATGAAAAATCCGCCCCGGGAGAGATAATCACGGATTTGATATATCTCCCTTTATTAAAATATCGCGGACCCCATAAAAATATCCCCATTATAGAATTGCCCCCAGAAAATTCTCCCCCGGCCGACAATTTACCGGTAAATATCCGTCCCGCCCGGGCGGCCGCCAAGCGGGCGGATTTTTGCCGGTAAATTGTCGGCCGGGGGAGACTTCTGGGGTGGGGGCGATCCTATAACGGGACACCGGCCTGCGCGGTGGTTAGACGTAGCGTTGGTGGCTTGCGTCTCTCTGCCGCGAATAATGAAAGATCGTTTTTCCTTCCTCCCCCTCATCTGGTCCTGCAGCGTTTGCGCTGGAGGCTCTAGATATTGAAACCGCTAGAAGTTGGTCGGTCAATCGTCGGCTGCATGCTATCAGCCAGTCGCTTGCTTTAGGTTGATAGGTCTATGAAACGAAATGAAAAACTGCACTACAGTCACTGCGATATTAATGCGCGAGCGCTGAGAAGAAACGTTGCACTGGCCTTGGTCTTGGCGAGCTCGACAGACATCTGTTCTCGACAGACTATGCCCATGGTCATATAATATTAAACATTTCCATGTGTGCCATTGCCTATATTAAGACACCTATGGCGCATTGTCGGTCAGTGAAAAACGTCACCTAAACGCTGTTCGAAACAAGTACAGTTTCCAAATGTGGCCGGATACGTGAGTTTGATGACTCTTAAGTTCACAGTAGCAAATTGCTGTAAAAAAAGATTGGTCCAGAAATAAAGAACCTGCAGCTCCGTCGTGCGTATGGATTGTGATGGCGACTCTGGTGGGTGAATCGCTTTTTAATAGCTGTTTGTTTCAGGCGTCATGCGTAGCGATATCGTGAACATTTCTTTCTGTTGTTTGTGTTACTGTATATACAGCATCACAAGAGTCAACTTTTTCTCCTCACCAGAACGATAACTAACTATCGATTTGCGCACAAAAATAACAGTTGTGAAGCAGTCACTGATGACGTGCGATAGATGTAAACGTTTTCGTGCGCAGAATATTCGAAAACCAGAAAGCACCCAAAGAAATGAAAACATTTATCAAAGCAAATCATGCATGCTATTGCCAGTGTTAATCCTGTACTTGAATTTCCAGGATTAGTGCTTCTCTGCTGCAGTACATGCCCTGTAGTTCACAGCGGTCAGGGCAATTTTGCAGTGTTACGGAAAGTGAAAACAAATTTATGGTTGACTGCAAGTTAGCGTCGTTCGGGAACATACAGGCGACATCATCGTCATCACCCGTACAAACAGCAGCAGCAGTAGCAACCTGAAACAGAACTGGCTTCAGAAATGCTCGGTCACACAATTACAACGACCCGCAGTTCTCGGCACAACTGATCCGCGCATGCCACTGGACATCTTGCTATTCCGTGATCGACTGTGTCAGGTGATCGTGTACGAAGTGTGACAGACCGTCCTCTCGTGACACATTGGACGTCGCACAAAGCAGCAGCAATCATCAATCAATCAAAACACATTTCTATAGCGCCATATGTCGTGAACGAATCAGAGGAAAAAGCAGTCGTGCAGAGAAACCACTCACATAGTGGAGCACCGTCTTATGGAATATCCAGTGACCGAAGCAGCTCGACAGAAAAACTTCAGCAGCGTGAGGCTTCCGTTGAGCATTCTGACGACGGAAGAGCCATGCAGGCAAAGCGGTGCTGATGTCACGGCGCACCCTGTAGGGCCGTCGTGTCAGTACTCCGGCCTCCGTCGACGACAACAACAACAACAAAAGCAGTACACTATGGAGCACTGGCTATTGGACTGTTCAGGCTTGAATTGGCGTGTTCGGACGTCATGAAGACTCCTGATTTGTCACCGGACGTGCTCTGTACATCTCGGATAGCAGAGAGTGATCACGCTGGCAAAGCGATGCACTCTGTTCTGAGGTCCCTTCTGGCGCATGTGTCAGCGTCAGCAGCAGCAACAACAAAACAACGGACTGGAAAGACGGAAGAATGTTGATCTGGAGTGGTCGTTGTGTCGCAGTCTGCTGGCTTGCTGGTCGCCGATCTGTCGTCGAGTGTTTTCCTGTCTACCTGACTCATCGTTCCCCTGTTGCCGCTGTCCAGACGACAACCGCCGCGCCTGCTCACGCGCCGTCCGGCCGTCCTGCCCACGGCGCCCTCACGTCTCTCGCTCGTACCGTACGTCTTGTGCGCCACCGCCGCCGACGCACGTCCGACACTGCTGGCGCTCGGCAGGCCGGATATTGGGTTCAATTATTCACCCTAGGGTCAGTTACCGTGCGCCCGTGCAAGCCCGGGTTCCGTCGGCGAGCGAGCGGCCGCGCATCCAGTTCAGTCGGGCGAGCAGCTTTTGACGCTGCCGACATTGATTTTTCGCGCTGCGTGCGTGCGGAGAAGCGCTGCGACTACGGCGCCGGTGCGGTCAGACGACAACCGGCTAGCGTAGCGCGCGCGCGTGCCGACAGACGCACTCTTCAATACACACACTACGAGTTGCTCTCTCGTAGACACGTGTTTTTTGATGAAGCCGATCAACCGTGGCGCCAGACTTCGTCGAACGTCAGTTTTTTTTTTCGAGCGCAATAATCTTCGGTGTCAGAGTGACAAAGTGCAATAGCGCGGCTTGACTGTTAGCTGCTGCAGAGGCGTGTCGTTTACTCTCGCTCTCACCGATTTCATTTACTCGCGACAGGTAACTAACTTTATTGATCTTGTTTCGCATGTTTCCACTTGTCCTTCGTGTGCAGTTTTGTTGATGCGCAAATGAACAAAATGATGCTAGATATTTTACTTATCGACTGATGTAAATTATAATAAATCTGCAAATTATATTTGACAAAGAGCTACAAAAATAATATACCAATTACTAGGCCTACTTATACTATAGCTGTAACCGCTGATCAACTTTATTCATCAGCACAGTTATAAAAAAACAAACCTTAACTAAACTTAATTAATAATCATAACAATGAGAATGTCACTACTCACTAAGCATAACCATAATAAGCTCAAGCAACGTTCGAAAATTTCAACATTAATTTAACACTTCGTGTCGGTACAATTTAGCTGGGTAATCTGAAGTTAAAACATATTCTACATTTCGTTTACAATATCACTGTTTGACGTACAAAATAGTTTCATTAAAAATCGCATCAACAAAGTCTAAACTTCGGTAGTCAGTTTTAGTTAATGGACAAACCTCCAGACTATACAGCAAAGCAGGCAGACATTTGCTGTGAACTAGGTGTAGTATTTTCAAGTTTTTTTTCAAAATTATTATGGTTTTAGCCTGAGAGTTCTCCTTAATTTAAGGCCTTAAAACTTTTATTGCACGATCTGAAATAGATCGGCAGTTTTTGGTTTGCTTTCAGATTTTTATCGAAAAAGACTCTTGGCATCTAGTTTGTTATGCTGCAGTATTTTTACGCGCGACGCGACAGCAGAATGCTTCGCGCGTCTTAGCTATGGCTTAGGCTTCCGTATGTTTGTTTGTCTGTATTTATGTCGGTCTGTCCGTCACACTGTGGGGCCCTATCAAAACGGTGCAAGCTAGGATCACAAAATCTTCACTGTTGGCTGTCACAATGACTCTAGTTTTTGACAAAATTTCGTGCCGCTGGGTGAAGGGGTTCTTGTCGAACGAAGGCGAGAAAAAGGTACCCTTTCCTAAAAGTCCTTATTTTACTGCTATTAACTCGTATAGCGTGAAAACGTTTACATGCTGCATATATGAAATATAAAATATAAACATGCTGCATATTATAACAATCACTGGCGACGAGCTTTTTAAGCGTATTGACATCGATGGCCTTGAACGACCTTGAACCCCTAAAACAAAGGGTTTTAGTAAATTTTTCGCGATTTCGGACTGCGACACAGATTTCAAAAGTGAATTGCTCGAAATGGCTAAAGATAATAATACCAAGATAACATGCAAATGTAATTTTCAGCATTAACCGTAGATATTAGCAGTTCAAGTTTCTAGCCCCAAAGTTCAAGCAAACGTCAAAAAAGGGTACCCCGCTAAAAGTGGTGTTTTTGCCGCCATTGGCTCGTCTACTGTAAAAATGGTTGCGATTAGGCATAGACATGCTGCTTATCATAACTATCACTGGTGACGAGCTTTTTAGTGGTATTAACATCGATGATCTTAAATGACTTTGACAGCAGCGGCGCCAGGTTTTCAGAGTTAGGGGTCCAAGTCGAGTGATTGTCGAATGTCAATTTACCGTTGTTACCCGCCACTCCCCACCCTTCACCCATCCAAAAAGCTCGGATTTGCACACTCTTGTGGGTCGTCCTGCTGGAAGCTGGGGGTCCGGACCCCTTGGACTCCCGCCCGCTGCCGCCTCTGGACCTTAAAGTTTAAACCCTTAAAATAGGGCACCTTAGTGTTTTTTTGGCGATTTTCGAATGCGGCGCACGCTTTAAAAGTGAATTGCGACGAAGTGGCTGGAGATAGGCCAAGACAACCTGCGAATAGGAAATGCTAAGGCTGTTGCGCGTCTAATGAGTTTTGCTCAAATTACTCGTTACTTTAGTTTTCGTGCGACCTATTTAATGTATCAATTTGTTTTTATTAATGGTTGTGTAATATTACATGACATGTCATGATATACCCGGGTGGCGCAAAAAAACGTCCCGAATTTTGCGTAACTATAACGGCGCGTATACTTTATGGAGATAATTTTTTTTAATAATACGGTTTATTGTGTATGGCAGCCAGTGGCTGGATTGGCATTATACATTATACATACGTACATACAAAGACAACACACTAATACTTACAATATATACAATGCAATAAAGAAAATATAGTCAAGCGTAAAAGAACGAAATAAAAACGAAGCAGTTATAGTCAATTATGGTCACAGTAATAAACAGCTATACAGAAAGTTATTACAGAGATTATCTGATGTGACGCGCAAACACTCGAAACGCTGCCAGCTAGAACTAGAAAAAAAGAAATAGCTGGTCTAATCAAAATGTTCCAAACATTTTGATTAGGCCAGGTATTTGTAGAACAACATGTATTCTTACTTGCTTGTAAATTTAAGTGACCTCACTTATGACACCACTGAATGCCGCCTAGTGACGTAAAGAGAGTTAAAAATCCAATTATGTAAGGACAGCGTTCCATCACACCGCATCAAAGCAACTCAAAATTTCCTTCGACCCAACACGCCCGATTTCGTCAGCTGACAGAAAGGAACACCGCATTCAAGAGATTTGAATCTACTACATTACACAGTTTGGAATAATTGCAATAACTTTTTGTGAAGGAAGACGTGAACCATTTGCGAACTCAAAGATTTTCAGATGTTATCACAGACAAATGGCATGATGTCACCATTAGAGAGCCAGAATCGAAAAAGCCGTATAGTCGTGGAAAAAGCGTCTAGCAGCAGTGGCAAAAGAGAATAGAGGATCTATTCAGCAATTTTTCTGCTGATTACTTACTGATGATTTGGCTTACTGTGACGTTTTGGTATAGCTTGCTGCGTACGAGCGGCAACGCAAATTATTTTTTTACTTTCAACTATTCTAAGAATTTAAATGCTTTTGTTTTTGCTGTTCTGCACTCTTTTTTAATTCTTACTCATATTGACCTGCAAAATGGCTTTTTAGTGTAGCAGACTAACTTTGGCAGAACTAATAGGAAGTCGTACATGCGCTTTCGATTAGTCTTAAAATCCACAACCTTGGATGACTTTGAATGGTTATACTGCACTCTAGTGCACAAATTTGACGACTTTCGGTCAGAGCTCACCACGGAAATTTGAAAGAAGATAGATTGATACTATCAGCGACAAAAATGTAGCCCAGGGACTGTACCTTTAGCCAATAAAGTTCATGCGGATATACATAGGGTTCTCGTAAAAAGGGAACGTCAAACGAATGAGGGGCGGTAAAAAACAGAAATAAGTACTTTCTCCGGTGTCAAAATGACTCATACGATCTCAGCGAGAATAAAAAAAGTTTGACTGGATGCTCATTGTCATCTTGCCACTGCTGCATGATATACTTTTGGCGACAGTATTTTGCATGAGATTTCGTTTTTAGCTGTTTTGTTCTTTCACCTTGTTAGCCGACCGTACTATAGTAACGGACTAACGGTCGAGCTGTTGTTATGGTTGTCGTCCGTCTGTAAGTTTGTCTGTCACGGATGTACTGTGACTAAACGGTGCAAGATAGGGCCAAGGTTACTATTAATCACTAATAAAAAGTCGCATATTGGCCTCCAAACTACCTGCAAATCATCGACCTTGGATGACCTTAAAGGTCACTGACAACCAGTACGGTCGGCTATTCTAGCGACAGTTGGGGTTCTTGTTTTACTTTACATGTTTGAACGTTGACGCTTTTGTTAGATAATAGGAATGACAGTTTGGCCCGTAAAACCTCAGTTTAGCAGTTCACCAGAGTTTATTTTATCAGGCCCAATCGTAACTAGACCAGCTTAAAAATAGCTAGCTTATTTAAACGAAAATCAACAGTAGTAATAGCAGCAGTAACAACAGCAAAAGCGGTAGTGGTAGTCGTGGTCGTCGTCGTCGTTATCGTTGTTGTTAACTTTTCTTTTTTCAAGAATGAACACGTAGTTTTCCAGCATTTTCTTAATGGAATGAAGTTTGATCGGTTTTTACCTGTATAGATGCTCACGCAGTAAGTAGACAAAATGGCTATATCATCAATCGTCGCTTTAATCTTAAGTAGCGACGGTCGTTTGGTTAACTCATAGCTTGTGACTGTTTTAGAAGAACGTGTTCTTACTGTCATTATAATGCCAATGCTGAGCGAGACAGTGTGTCGATTTAACGAAAATGAATTATTTAGCAGTGGATAATGATGCTTCGTTGAGTAATTGTTCGTGATCGATACAAGTCGTTATCGGGCCTCAGTTCTCGCCGGTTTTTGGACGTTGTCCAGTTTTAGTGCGGAGTTTGTTGGCTGTACTGGCCGGTCAGTTGGGCAGCGCGTGTGGTCAGCGTGGCGACCTCTAGGGTTGGGCTCAGTTACTAGGCAGGCAGCACGGCACTCCCAATTCATTGACCGACACATCACCGACCTACCGCGCTCCATCACTGTCTCCGGTCCCAGCCGCTGCAGCCAGTCACGCCTCTTACTAACTCAACGGACTGAGTTTCTTCCAATCGATAAGCATCGACGCTCGCGGGCAGGCAGACCAGAAGAAGACATCAACTAGAAAAAAAGACCGCAGACAATGAGGTACGGTGAGTCGTTTGTTCGATCGCTTGACAGAGCACATCAGAGCAATGAACGCTAGGTCGTCTCTTTATCACAGTCAATGAACGCCGCTACATGCAGCTTATCTGCAGTCGACTGTAATTGCGGGTTAGTCTACCACCAGATCACGGATAAGCACGATCGTCATGACGTAGCTACTCAATACAACCGTTACGATACCACCTTCGTCGGGAAACTGTTTAGGCGTTTCTAGCTCTCTGTGCAAAATACTTGTACACAACACAGAGCAGCGAACTATTTAGATATTAGATTTAGATATCCGCGTGAAAGCATTTTGTCTTCGGTTCATTTCAGCATTGTCTCTTTCGACCGTTGTAATGACCACATTGCAAACGTTATCGCCACTCACGAATACCGCGATTATTGAACTGCCAGTCTGCCACCAAAGCGAGTTGCCAATCCTTTTAACAGATCTGTCTGTCTGTCGCGTCTGCAGTTATTATAAACTTATCACAATTCATTATCGTACGCGAAAAATTGTGATAAATGTGCAAAAATAAAATTCTAAATGAATTGATTGCAAGAAATAAACTTGTAAATATAACTAATGAAGCAAACGCAGATAATCTAGGCCCCACAGTTTTGCCATCAAAAAAACTAAAAACGCGATAGTAAAAAAATCGCCAAAAGTCGGCAGAAGCGATAAGTGGCGACGGAGCTAGCCTTGGGAGTTAAGACTCGGATGCGGCAGGGTTTCCCCAACTTCTGCCAGATAGGAGTGGGTGAGTATTCAAGAATTAGTAATAGCGTTGCAGTGCAGAGCGATGCACGCAAAACTAAGGCTACTGGTACTAAAAGTAGACCACATAAAAGTAAACAATACCGGTAATGACTGTGTCCTGCGAGTGTCAACTGAATTAAAAGCATTCAGCCACGGGCTGCAGCGCCTGGCTCTGCTCCGGTCATTCAGCTGTCACTGCTGTTCAGTATTAATGCGGTTTATTCGTGTTGTGCACTCGTTCTGCAGGGCGCTGCCAGCTCCACAGTTAATAACAGCGGCGACCGACTGACTTTCCATTATGCACGAGTTATATGATGTAACTACTGCAGACTGGCATTTATGTATCGGTATTTTCGGTTTTTTATAGAGTTACAGTTATTTATTAATCGGCGCCTTTATTGTGCTTTGCTTCCGCAATATTCGACGACTCATATGCTTATGTCGGCGAGCGGTCAACTGCTACGTACATCGCACCCTTATAAGCAACCTTTCTGATCTTTGCTCACAACATGCATCTCGTTATGATGCGGTCTTTCTGTCCTGCGGTTCATGAAATAATCATGCTACTTCCGTCAGCTTTCTCTGTGACATATGGGTAGGGATCGTGTGTGTGCCCCAGGTTGAACTATTTTCGCATCAACAAACACAATTCTAACGTATTGTCCGTGACCAGACAGATATTGGCCTTGTCGACGGTTTATACATGGTTTGATTTTTGACGAACTGACCAATGGGCAAGCAGTTGTGCATTACAGTAGGCATCGTCTAACGGCGTCTGTGACTACGTGACTACGCGAACGTACGCGTTAACCAATGACCAGTGGGCTTGTCCTGTTCGCCCTTTGGTAAGTTTGTCAAGAACTACATCGTGTCAGTTCAGTTCAGTTAAGTCGCTCTATGTGCACCTTACCTATCACTCAGTCATGTAGTCGAGAAATTGTAAAGATCTGCGCGTCGCCTGCTGCGCTTTTGATGCGATGCATTCTTTACAGCCTGGTGGAAAGTAAGGTGTTCTATGCGTCGATTACAGCGTTCTGTGATTTCTGCATTCAATGTATCCTTTCACTAGCTACGTATCTTTTGTTGTCTTAGACCGGACTCTTTGGCAGATTTTATAGAACGAGGATAATTACGGTCAATTACGTCGAATCGTTACATCTCAAGTCATGTCAATGAACTGTCAATCGCCGTTCCATGAAGCACAATGGGAAAATAGCGAGAAATGTTTACTGCGTTATAGCGTCGAGTTGTTGATTTAGCGTACGTTGAATGTCGGTATGCGGCGGACGGTGGTCGGCGGACGGCGGTTTTAATGGGACATCTCGTACTATCGCGCCTGCCTGTGGCTACGTCGTAACGATGACTGATCCGGTTCCTCCGTGTCACTGCCACATCACATCACGTCAGCCCTCTCTCTCCGTGCACTCTCCTGCAGCTGACCACCAGCTCTTGTTTGCTGCTGCTGCTATTTGGGCACACAACGATGATGGATTGCAGATATGCACCGGCGCCGCATTGCAACGAATATCTATCGCTGCTCATGTAGTCGCCATCCTGTGGATTTCTCACGAGGAGGTCACACACCGACGTCTTCAAACGATGTTTGTTTTCCGCCGCTCGTACGAAAACGTTGCACAGCGATAATTACGTACGACTGTATCAAATGAAAACGTAAATTACGCCTAACTGCGGAGATTAATTTCTTTCCGAGATCTTGCTGTACCGGTTGACTTGAACACAAGAAGATCGGTTTGATAACGGTCGTATGACTGCCGTTTTTTTTGCACACAACTACGGCGCAGTTTAACGTATGTTATTTAATAAAATTTAAAAATATTACTTGAGGACAATTTTGGGTTGTTTTTCGTTTTTTTTCTTGATTTGGTTAACCTTTTGCGTCCTAAATTTGTCTTTCGACGAACGCAGCTTACATTCGGTGCGTTGAGTTATAACATTTATGATTATTTTTGTTTGATATTACTTTTTTCGCATTGTTGAGTGTACGTGTTTAAAATGAAAAAAATTACCACCTGATTAAAAACTTTTGTTGAAAAGCAACGACGAATGTGCAATTACTGCAGGGAAGATATATTGCATATTCTGCGTGGTTCAAAAAAAGTAAACCTGTAAATTGTATTTTGACATCACTTTGTACACTCTGCAGCAAATATCAACAATTTTTTGTTCAAAAAAGCTTATCACAGTTTATTATCTCGGGATTTTGTGTCTTGCATTCGAGAAATGATAAACATTTTGTTAACAACGTTGAATGCAAAACCAACATAATTTAATGTGTGATGCGAATGCATTCCTTAGTGCGCTTTTGCCAATGAGAAAATTTTTAAAAAATTAGTTACCATTTAATGCAGCTTAGGGGTACCTTAGCTGACTTTCTGGACTACATCACTACAACAACACTCAATCGCTACGAGTAACTATAAAATAACGCGATCACAAGGTCACATTTCAACGCACGTATTACGTTTATTCATGCTGAATGATTGCAGCATTTGTGAAGAATCGGAAATATTTGATGAAGATTGAACATTAAATCAATGCCAACCATTCAGCAATGACGTCCGTTCCATTGTAATGCGTCTGCCCGTCGTTAATAGCGGCTCGGCGCAACACTTGTCAGTTCGTCTGTCCACTGTCCAGCCAGCAATCCGTTGATATTATTGTCTGCAGCAGCAATCAGCCAGCATCAGTAGAATCCATCCATTCAGTTTTACTGTCGTCAGCATTATTTCTCTTCGTTTTCATCGTTTCCATGCCGATCAAATAATAAACCGAGTGAATCCGGTGTCGCACAGGTGCATAATTTATAGTGAAAAATAATGCTGAAAACTCGCCCGGTATGCATTTAAATTTATAGAGTTGCAATAACAAGCATGTGCGATCTATCAAGTATATTTCAGTGGTTTGATGATGGATCGGAATTGATCGTCATAACCAACAAGACACAAGAGAATAGAATAGACCTATTCGTTACAATCCGTTCAATAACATGTCTGGCGCTATGCAGTTCATTTGAAGCTTCTGATATAAACATTATGTGTGTACGTGCTTATTACAGAATCTGTCACGAAAAAACGCATTTTCGCAAAAAAGAAGGAAGAGAAAGAAGCAGCGTTTATTGTCAGATAATGCTGAGTTTTTGCTGATATTTTATTTGCGTGGCTAATGCTTTCGCTACAATTGCATAGACTATCTGCCGTACAAATAATGCTCAAAAACGGATTTGAAGTCAAAATGTAATGGGGAGGAAAATTGCTACATTTAATTTTGTCGTTATTTTTGTTTTTGATCTTCCGTGGTCAAAGTAGCTGATTAAACGCAAGTTTTCGCGCGCTTATCATCCGTGTTTTCATCCGGTATTATACTTTTTATGGGCGTATTGGCCTTAACTAACTATGTGGGTACTGCGTTTGAATACAGCCCACGTGCTACCGTTGCCAAGCAGATTAGATGAAAATGCCAAACCTAACTTATAATTAAGCCCAGCCAAATTTTCAATAATAGCGCTATGATGAAACGAAATCACGAATCTGACGCTTTGTTCTCTAAGCGGGGGCTGAGTTTTTTGTGCTTTGAAGACGATGTAGACCAGAGGACTTAAACGCCCGTGACTCAAAGACTGCTCACTACAACTGGGATAGAAAATTAGTAACTAACGTTGAGCAGTTGGGTGATTATTTTGCGGTGACGTGTTGTAATTGTGTTGGAGTCGCAGCTAGCAATTGAGCGAGCCACTTGGAGACATGCGGCGTTCCATCAACCCAACCTCCATTTGCTTTGATTGGTTGCTGTGGATTTTTTTTGTACAACGTCCTGTACAGCACATTTACTGCAACACGTCGTAAACACAGCTCAAAAATAATATACAAAAAATTGAATGTTTATGTCAGTCTGCTGTTGTACACGTGTAAGACCCTTATCTGTAAAAAGCTCTTATCTGAAAAAAATCCGTAAAGAGTTAGGATTAGAGTTAGCACTACAGACAAGGGCTTTTACACATAAGGGCCCCATATTTTTTTACAGATAAAGATTGAGGGCCTTACATATGTGCAGCTTGTTGTACGACTTGTTGTTTAACGAATCCACGACAGATCGAGGTATAGTGGAGTCTATGCATTGGGCACGCGTCCTGCACGCCTAGGTCGTAAACGGTGATGTAATTTACGCGTGATCAGCCTGGCTGGTTGGCGTCGCCAGGCGGCGTTGTAATCGTTGCCATAACATTCGACTGCGGCGGCCGCGGCGACTGCGGTGGTGGGTCACGCTTGACTGCACTATGCTGGACATCGTCCATCATCGTCTCTTATACAGTCAACCACGCACTGCATAGCAGCAGCAAAGGCACAGATGGCCGCAGTCGATCGATTGCTACAGCACGCAGTGCGACATTACGACCAGCATACATGTACGCGACATCTGGTCGCTGCTGTGTGGTGTGCTTGTCTTGTTTTGAACTTGGCAAGCTAGAAAACATCGCTGGTTGAACGCACACTGCTGCTGGTTCTACACAAACTCACATTTTCTAAAGTGTGTTAATGCCAAAAGTCGGTAAAATTGGTCGAAATTTGGTTGTCCATGCCTTTAAGTTATCACATGTGTAAGAAAGGTGACTTTAGCTGAGATATAGCGTATACATTCTTTTATATTTTTTTTTACTTCTGAGAGCCTTTGAAATCACTAATGTATTGCAGTCCAAGTACAGTATATTAGGTTACAGTACGTAACTAATTTTTGGTTTTGATGTGAAAAATGCTGTACCATCTCTGTTAATATCTCAACTTCGCCACGAGGTAGACATATTTGGCGTCTGCATGTTCGTCGTTTAGTCGGTCGCACTCGCTGCGAAGCTATTGTTTCGGCGTTGCGTTGTGATGCGTGCAAAATTGCAAATCGATTTTCATTACGTGCCTTATACATAAATTATGTATTAATCTGGCTATCTTACTAACTTTTCAATTTGTCTGCACGTTAGATTACTAAGGCCTGATAGTAGATGTCCAGTCAATTATTTTGACCAAATAGCGCCATATGCATGGACGCAAGCATAAGTAGGCCTATAGCCTTACTATATGTATAAATACGCTTTGCGCATACGCTATCAGACGCTGCAAGAATGTCTATGATCTCAAGAAGTAGTGGTTGAAGTTTAGCTGTCGGTTAAAGTGACACAAATCTGGACAAAATGTGCTTTATGTGTGATATTTTGATTAATGCCTGTACTACCTAAAATTTATAAACTACAAATGTAATGTTTTGTTTGTTCTGATTTCCCCAGGTAGTGCAGAAACAGACGCTGGGTGATACGAGAACGTTTAAAATACTGTCTGCTTTCCGACGTCTACAAAAATACGGAGAAGTAGAGGAGCGTTCCGAAGAAGTTTGGAAGTGAAAAAGGTATAGAAAGTTCATTATTTTTGTCGCCGTATAGCCAATGCTTCTAACGTATGGCCAGTCGCCTTCTTTGTCTGTTACGCTGCTCTTTTCTTTTCAAACAAGACTTGTTTGGGGGCGTCGTTGGTTTTTTCGCGTTTTTGCCCTATCACGAATGCGCGTAACTCTTCCGTGATTCGTGCGTAAATTATTTAACGCGTTTCTCTACGATGTTAGGCCGTCTAGCATCATAGATAATGTTTCATGATCAGGCCCTAGGCGGAGCTGATGAGGATTAGGTGACGGCAAGTATGCGCCACCGCGGCGTGCGTCGCCGACGGCCTCAACACGGAAGCAGCAGCAGCAGCAGCCCGGTGTAGTTTATAGCGGGCAAGCGGACGGAATTACGGAGGCATTGAGCTGCGGCGGAACTAGCGCTCGGTTAGTCAGTCATGGCACGTGAGGTATATAGACCAAAGCAGGCATGGATGCAAACGGGTGAGGTTGTGACGTATTGCGGAAGAGTGCTCCACGACGCACCAAGTACACTGGGAAGCAGCTTCGTGATCGTGGTCCAACGCTGTTCGTCATCCACTCGCCACTGACCAACTGACCGACCGGCCGAGCACGCCAGTCACTCAGCCGAGAGAAAAAGCATCCAGCGTGAATGCCCCGTCCGTCGTTCCGTCTCTCTCTCATTCACTGTTTTCAGCCGCACAATATTATTGTCCCGCTGCCCGCTCGCTCGCATTGTCCGGAGTCCCCGGGCCGGACGGAAGTCGCGTCCACCTACTCACCGACGGGTCACGTGAATGAACGCTTCATAGCGAATGCAGTGTCACATCCGAACGCGCCTGCAAAACATTCGCCCCGTGCGTGCGCGCGAGCTGAGCCGACTGACAGTCAGACAGATATATCGACCTCCCTGTCTGCCTGGCCTCGGTGTCTGATGTGGTAGAATATTCCAGCTCGTCGTCGACGTCGTCGATGGAATGTCTCACTGTGTGTATCGGCAAGTAGGCGCTCACTCGCAAGGGTCGCCATTGACACGCGTATTAGTCGCCAGTCACTGCATCTGCCGCGCTAATCCACTAGAGCTCTGGACTCATGCGCCGGCGACTGTCTCGTGTAGCGTCTCTCTTCTTCTGACTGGCTGGACAGCCGCACGTCACAGGGTGATGTATAAATCAAGCGCATGCCGTCACACAGTAGTCAGTGTGTTGCTGCAGATAACGCCGGCGACGAGTCGACCATGCAGTGTGCGTATTCACTCACTGATGATTGTACAACACAACGTACCGCAACAGCGCGAACCACAGTTCGACTGATGGGCATTTTCATTCTTCTATACTAGGACGTACATAGGACATCTTCCCACACCTGTAGTAGATGCTCCACACAGTCCACAGTGAGGTGAAATTAGTTACTTAAGTACATTACGAAGTGTGCTCGGTTATATTAAATTATGAAGCAATAAAAGCATCTACAAAAATGGCAGTTTGAAGGAAACAGAAACTAGCTTTTAAATTACGTACTTAAATTAACTTTAATGTTATAAGTCACAAGCAGCAATATTCTTGCTTTGAGGACACATGCAGCTGATCTGCTATAGTGTGACTGTTACATGTACGAAGCAAACCTCTGAAGTCGTGCGTATTTCACTTACGTGATTTTTTGCACATAATGTTTTTATAATAAGTAATGAATTTTACACAGTGTTTCATAAAAAGGACTCCTTTTTGTTTTATTTTGTAATTTGCTTAAAATATTAACAATTTGCATGAGATTTTTACTGGTTGTAGTTGAAGAAATACTAATTTGAAATATTTGAACAAAATATGATGATTAAATAGGTTTTGCTAGTCGTGATGTAACGCTGACGCCATAATGTGTCACAGGTACAAACTTGCTAGTCTCAACTGGTAGTGTCAGTTGCTACCCTGCTTCGATGGTAAACTTAATCTGGTTCGCTAATGAAAAATGCTTATCGTGTTAGCACTGAGCAACATGGAAACATGAAATCGGGCGTCTTGTAATCCCAAAACTCAACATTTTGCAAGCTCGGTGTGATAGTGCACTGTCTTGCTCGAACATGTGAAACACCAACTATCCCCACAGACACGTAAATTCGATCGCTTTGCACGTTTTTGTGGCTGCAACTGTAAAACTTCAAATATTTGACACCAACGAACCAGATTTTTCACCATTGAAGCAGGGTAGC
>Ga0056128_1001328_pt1 | contig 27214 bp, 17 predicted proteins | sample WorMetLIZISLAND2_FD_71113 | JGI IMG/M metagenome (GOLD analysis project Ga0056128, IMG submission 71113) | Marine gutless worms symbiont microbial communities from Max Planck institute for Marine Microbiology, Germany - Olavius geniculatus... ... | reverse complement strand
GCATTGAAACACTATCGCATATGTATCAACCGAATTTATCTATCAAGCCTCTGGACATCGATGTGACACATTCATAATATCGTTGTGATTTTGGCATTTTGTTTAATTACACACAGCATCATCTGTTCTGGTATATATTCAAGTTGACAGTTTATCACCCTTACTCTTTGCTTGCAGTTGTTTGATTTTGGGGGAGCAAGAGATATGGCCTGCTCTCCCGTGCCAAAAGTTGGGGGAGCAGCTGCTCCCTCTGCTCCCCCTGTTCCGACGCCCATGAGGCCTACTTTTTGTATAACGATACGTATTAAGCACAGACAGCAACTAGGCCTTACTTAAGTAAAATTGAACAGATTTCGCGAAGTGTTATTTCGAGACTGTGCAGAATTTGGGCTATTATTCGCCAACTTTGGTATTTATATTTTACTACAACTCTTCAGCAGAAAATGCACAAATAGACCTATAAACAAGGCTGTCAACAGTTAGGGCACTATTCATGCATTTTCTGTATGATGCATTTGGTTATGATAAACTGTTAACTATTGCTTTTTAGTTGTAATTAGTTTGTATTTTCCCCTTTCTTTGTTGTTTTTTTACTGTTTTTACTGTATGCTTGGTTGTATGTCGTGTTCTTTGTGTTTGTTTATACATGTAAGTTTTGTCTAGCTGCCGCCATGGCAAAATAAAGTTTTCTATTCATACTACTAGGGGCCTACGCCAATTTTATTTTTCTATTTTTACTAGTAAAAAAAGTTAACTTTTCTGTAGACTGTTGATTACAACTACATAAAATCATTGCACATCTACCATGACCGCATGATCCCGATAGACTTAGAACCTATGCACGCTCAGGCTGTACCTCTTGAATATACCGCATGCAGGATCCGTCTAAATGGTGTAAAATGTGCTGTCTTCTCGGCGGAAATCAGCGCTAAATAAGAGTAGAGTGCGCAAAGAAGAAAAAATCGTCTCACGTACCATGACGGAGTGGTCTGCGCTAATCCAGATAGACACAGCTAAATAAGACTGCGAGATTACGGTACTATCGGCGCTGACTGCTGACTTTTAGAAGATGCCGTTGCTGCTGCTGCTGCTGAATGGTACTGACAGCCGTTCTATTATTTCATGATGATCACAATATTCTCACGCTCTCGCTGAGTGATGATTAGACCGCCCGTGTAATACCTTTCACAATAACGAAAACAAAAACGAAAATAAATCCCGCTCAATTTTACCAATTGTAACACTTTTATGTTGCAGTTTTTTAAAAATCGGTTTAAACGTCGTGCACAAACATGCGTGATATTTATTTTACGGCCGCCGGTTATCAACGGCAAAAATTATATGTCTATTTGTTTCTTTATATGTCGTCAGCTCTGTTGTAATTTTAAATATTGATGCTAATTTAATACGGATGAAAAATTAAACTTATATGGGATTGACGGAACCTTATTGTGTACAGGGTATGTTTGGCCATTAAAAACTGCTAAAATACCATGTTTAGAATTACAGAATAATACAATAACTATAGCAACAAAACCAAAAACAGATAACAAACTTTTTTAAATAAATGTAAAACTGAAAGCTAAAATACGTCTATAGAGCAAAATAAAACGAAACCTGCAATTAGTTTTAAACCAAAAATAACATTTGCAAGCGCATAAAATGCGGAATCTTTTATTTCCGTCACTGACGTGTTGTGAGCTACAACATTATCTTAACTCTTTAGATTTTTTAGAAGATGCATTGCAGAGCTATCCAAAAGCTACGTTTTATAACTTCGTTTAACTTTGTCAAATATTGGCCGATTTTTACCGCGTTTGTAACGTTTTGCTATACCACCGAGTGGAATGTGTCTTAAACCTCACATTAATATTTCGCCCGGTAGGGTAGCAAAGCGTTCAAAGTATAGCCATATATTCTTAATTAATAAATGCGTTACTGAAAAAATAAAACCTCTCAACATTCGACTCAGCTGTGAACGAAACTCGACTTTCCTAGCCCACCTTTCAGTTTCTTCAATACTTCAATTCTATCACGGCACTCTAACTGGTAGCTCGTGACAAGCGGAAAGAAGAATGCTTGCTGTACATGGGCGCGTGAGTTATGAAGACGATCCAGTACGGGGGGCTGCGGTCCGGTCTAAGTCCTGAGTCGTCGTCTGCTGTCATTTATCTTAGTTAGCAGACGCGACCGGACAACCGACGCGACTCCATTATGTTGCCGAGAAGCTGGCATTAACGACGAGCGCTGCAGCATGATGTCATTATCTGTCTATACTATAGTCGTCAGCAGTCGCAGTCATCGACAAGAAATGACAGAATTCTTGGCTGTTGCATCGTTATGCCTATCTTTAGATCAACTCGTTCGTTGCAACAGTAACTAGGTCTAATAAACTAAACCCTATACGAATTCGTCAAATTAAAAAAAACGTCGAGTTATAACCCATTTTATCCCAAATTAATTTTCGTTCCCATTGCAACGAGCGTCAGTCAGGGTAAAATTCGATTGGGAGCATTCGCTGGCCCATCCCCGAAAGCCCCCATAGGTCTATAGGCACAAAAATCTCGCAGATATCTCTTACACAAGCCGAGTTATAGCCAATTTTGTCCCAAATTTCGTTGCCGTGGCAACGGGGTCGGTCGGTGGAAATGCAATTGGCAGCATTCAATTGCCCATCCTTGAAACCCCCCCCCCTATAGACGCAAAATCTCGCAGATATCTCTTACACAAGCCGAGTTTTAGCCAATACGTTACATATTAATTTCATTTTTTTTAATTCCCAAAAGGCACATCCTTGCGCGAGACCGCGTCGTTTGAGCCATCGCACGCAAAAATCCGCCGAAGGGTCTGACCTGTAGGTAAGAAAAATTTTTGCGTATATTTCACCTATTTGCCGAGAAGCCCGTCTTGTGCAGATTTACATGAAATATTGCGTGAGGGGTCACCTAGCCGATGTAATCAACCGTGCCAAATTTTTCTCAATCAGATCAGGGGTTTTGATTCAGTGGGGGGTCGAATTTTTGGCTTTCCCATAGGAAAGAGAAGTCACCGTTAACACATGGCTTGAACTACCGTTCAGCCTGTGATATTCGGACTTTTCTTTGAACTGATCAGCGTATATTTTACGAATCTGACCGTGCAATGGGTATACCCCCTAGCTACGACCCTGCATGAACTGTCGCCGTATATTCCTTTCATTGTCGTCGTGATAAGCTTCGTTTTTCGTCGTCTAGCAATAGGATGACCTTTGATCCAGGACCTGATTGGCAGAGACTGCAACCTGTCTAAATTAATAATAGCAGACTACTTCACTCGCCGCCGAACGCAACAGTTAATGCCCAAGCTCCGCTTTCATCGATCTCTTATGGCGAATTTATCGTACAACATACCACACGACAAACTGTATGACAGATCTACAGTCAACAAATCAAAATAGTGTAGTTTGGGCTTGAAGCATCAGCACAACGGCGACAAACAAGGCCGCTGCCGTGATTCGGCGCGGTAGCCTACGTACGCTGTATGTACGCTGTAAAGCTGGCACCGGCCGGTGTGGCGTAACGTTGCGAGTCTTTAATGTGGCTATTTCTATGCTAGAACCTACCGGTTGTCGACGACAAGCTCGCCACACATACACTACACTGCATCTCACGGCTCTATACTGTCAGCAGCCATCAGATAAAGCGGTACGTATCAGTTTCACTGTTGCAATATTATGACGACGGCACACATTCGATTCGGTTTTAGTGCTGGACAGCCACATTCATACACCGAGTTGATTAGCTAGCAGCATAATATTACTGCCAGCGAAAAATCTGACTTTTAAAATGTTCGCATTAAATTGGACAGTTTGCATCGCATAAGTTTATTCAAAGACAACTGCAAAATTGTCTCGATGTCTAAGAAAGAATAAGGACTTACTAAGAAGTCGACATTGGATTAGTCTGAGGCAGAATGAACTATAGGCTACCGATCGATTTTAAATCCGGAATGTATGTTCCGGAATGTATGTTGGGACGTGTGGTGACGGCCCGAGATGCAAGACGGTTGTGTTCGTCGCCACACGCAGACAATGGTCCCGAGTGGATCGAATGATGGATTCTTAACTGCTGCTGACAAACGTTTCGCAGTCTTCGCCCGCGCCGATAAACGACGAACTTAAAACTCTAATAGTCTCCGACAGGCGTAGTGAACACAATGAGCGCAATGAAGTAAAGCAATATAAAACTATAGAAAACCATCACAGAAATCACACAAATTACACGCAATCGCACAAAATTCGCATGATGAAAGATCTGCGCATAATGTCGTACTGCTTAGTCTGAGGTAAGATCGGGTTTTCATAAGACCAGTAGGTCAATACCCCGTTTACACGATCAAGCTGGCTCGACGAGCTATCTCGACGAGCTGCTATATGTTAGCTGGATGAGCCAGCTCGATGTTTGCTCGATGTTTGCTTGATGATTGTTTCGTGTAGGCTAGCAAAGATCTCAAACTTCAGTCGAGAATGGTTCTGTTACCTGGCGAATACAAAAATAACAACACAACTGCTGTCTAGTCTACTAATGACAAACAATTCTGGGTAATGAATCCACGAAAGAATCCGGATCGCCACAAAAGTCTAACCACATTTTCCTTGATTTATGAGCAACTCAACCGCTAAATTTCCCATCACAATAGTTTGTATCATTTTTTAATAATTCCAGCTGACAAAATCGCGTCGACGGAGATAATAAGACATTTCAACATGGTTTATTGGTTACATTAACCAGCCTATCCTTTCTTACATCGTGGACAGTCGATGCGCAACTCTTCTGGCAGTGATGAGGTTGTCATAATAGCAGTGCGTGTGCTGCAGCGCGGCGCATCAAGTGCAGCACCACCAGCAGCAGCAGCCGTGGCAGCATAACCGGTCAGTCACTCTATGCGTAGAACTGTCTTTATCGCACGTTCAGTTGTCGCATGCGACTAACTGCCACACGCTGCAGTGTCTGTGACAGTGACAGTGAGTAACAGTGTCATTTTACTGCTTTTTACTTCCTGCTTAGTACGTGAGTACGCTTGTCCGTCTGTCCAGTGCGCAAATGTAACTCAAAAACGCAGAAAATTACTGCAGTTTGTAATGAATTATAGGCATACATAACAAAATCTGCTCGTATTTTACTTCTCGATGTATTGGACCAGTTTATAAGGAATTTGTGCGCAGTTCTATTCCGAGGAAAATGCGTGAAAATATTAGTACAACAGTAGTGTAGAACTTTACGATCGTTCTATCATCAGATTGATTTGGTGACTCATGTGCTGACACCAGAGATTAGCGATTATTTTTATCACCTAATGCGTTGCTTTTTACCTTAGACGAAAAATAAAGGTTAGGCTATGTTTGTATGTCGTCTATGTAATCTGGTTCTCCACAAAATTATTTTGAAAGTTGGGAACGAACTTTGATAAATTTTTGATGGGTGCGGCATAGCTCAAGCAACAAGTGGAATTTTGCTGGCGACCCGAATCGTGCCATAAGCTTCAAACGCAAAACCGAGTTAACTCCAGACGTAACAGTAAAATGTATTCTACATTTTCTTTTTCGACTTTGCTAAAATAGTTTTTATGCATATAATACAGTGTCGACTGTTTAAGCTAGACAACTTTTCTTCTGAAATTGCGGCCAAACCGTGCTGCCACCTAACGAATACAAACGATGGCGGTTTCGCTTTCTGCCAGATTACTTTGGTTTCTGGTATTATTATCACTATTATTAAGCTGATGACTCCTGCTGCTGTACTGATGCAGTGACGAACAACACCAGAGTGGCAAATGGTAGAACGTTGTGGTCGTGGTTGAACTGAGACAATATGAGTCGGCGACGTCCTCTGACGTCACACAGCTCGTCGGTTGACTGTTGTGCCGAGACGCCACTCGTCAACATCACAACCGTCGCAGCCGCAGCAGCAACCTCTCTGCCGATGCCACAGGAGGGCGGCAGCACCGACTGGCTGGACCCGGCACAGTGGTCACCGTACCACGTCCGACGATCCAGCTATGTCATCGCCACCCAAGACGTGGCCGCTGGTGGCACGGGGCAGCCAGCGCCTCAACCGTCCTCGGAGATCTGCCACCAGTCGGCGTCCAACTCCGAGCGCGCGGTGCTTAGTCCTTCTGCAGGCGCCCCGCCACCGCTCTACGACGAACAGCGACTGACGACTTTCAACCAACACGACCTTGACCTTCCCGCGCTATTGCCGCTGCCGTCGCCAGGCGAGCCCTGGACTCCGACGTCGGCAGACAGCTTGTCGCCGATGCCCACCCCGCGTCACTGGGACAGCCTCGCCCTCGGTGACGTCACGCAACCGGAAATGGAAATCTCGTCGCCCGACTGTCCGACGACCGTGTTCGGCTCCGTCGGCAATCACGTGAACTATAGCGGCCGCAACGCATTATTGATGATATCTGGTGGCGGAGATGACGCAATAACGACGGTGGAGGGGGAGGGTGGCTGGTGCAACGCGTGCCAAACCGCAACTACCGGCGACGTCAAGATAGCGGATGCGGAAACGATCGGCAAGACGACGGAGCATGAGCACAGGAGACCCGCATACGTCATACGCAACCTGGTGATCGTCTGTCTCAGCTGTGTGCTGGTCCTGAGCGCCTTCCGCGCGGCTGAGTGCCTCGAGTCGTCGCTGAACGACTCTGGTCGGCTCGGGGTCGTGTCTTTGTGTCTCATGCACGCTGCCGCCGCCGGAACGTGCTGCATCGCGCCGGTGATGGTGTCGCGTCTCGGTGCCAAGTGGACGATGGTCGCCGGCGCTGCGTTCTACGTCGTCTGGTTGGCGGCGAACTGCGCCCCGCATCCGTGCACCATGCTGCCGGCAGCGGCGTCCGTCGGTCTCGGCGAAAGCCTTCTACTGACCGCCCAGGTACGTTTATTCAAACAGTTTGTTGCATAAAACACAGCAAAATAGATGACAGTGCAGCAGTCAAGTGCAACGCAGTGGGAAATAAAAGGATGTGTTCAGCCACATCACACCCGTTATGCAGGTTAATGGATAACAGTACTTTACAATTATACGCAAAAAATGTCAACACCATCGTGAACAGCCTGAATATGCAACTATATCTTGCAACTTAACGGTGAAATAGAACAACTATCTCATCGAAGAGGCGTGTGTTTTCCGAATGCTTAGTTTTTGTTTTTTTTATCTATTATTATATTTCTTTATTGCTTCCGCAGTCTGTGCAGCAGTACGTTCTGTCATAACGAACAGCACGCTGGCTAAAATTGCTATAATATGCGACTGATGCTGTGAAAAAGTCCCATTTTGTTTCGTTTCCATTTCGTTTCGACATCTGTGCCGGCAATATTGAGCTTTTAAATCAAACCGTGCTGTGATAATGTGAACCGCATTGCAATGAGGCGTCCGAATGTGTCCACTCGGGTTTATTTTTGGTCAGCGGATGAAGTTCCGGATGCGACACGAGTTTTGGGATAAGAAATGGAAATGATTATCCCATATCCAGGGGAGTTTCGTGAGCTTTCCTATTAAGGTCGGGATCAAAGCTACAACACTGAAAGCGAGTTTTGTGCTGCGCTGTAAGCGTCAGAACAAATGAATTTGCAGTGACGGCGGTGCTTAGGTGCTGTACGTGCGGTCAGTGCCTGATCAGTGCGCTTCGAGGTTCAGTCGAGTCATCAGCAGTGACACCGGCATTCCTTTAGTCGCCTTGCAGACGTCCAACGTCTGGGGTAACGTCGTCACGGCATTGATTTTGTTCCTGTCGCCGGAGGGCGGGCTGTCGCGCCCCGAGCAGTCGGCGGTGGAGGTTGAAGCGGCCCAAGACGCTGATGAGATTGGCGGAGTCCATTGCGGGGTTTATGAACACTGCAGGCACGGCGAGGCTGCGTCCGTCTTTGTCAATCTCGTCAATAGCACCGGTACGAATCAAAACGTTAAATAAAAGTGGTGTTATAGCTTTGAATGGAAGCCCATTCCAGAGCTACGGAACTGAACTGACTAATAGGCGAGTTCAGCTCAGTTTAGTTTAGTTCAGTTACGTCGCTCTGTATGCGCCTTCAAGCAGCCTATAGTTATTTTTTATTAGTAGGCCTACCTTCGTTTGCATTTTGTTTTTATTCTGATGCCGACTGTCTTGTTTGCGACCGTTCTTGATGATAAAATATTACAGCTGATAAATACGGGTTTGTGAATAGAACGACATCGCGCCTATAATTATAATCATTGTGCTGGTGGTGGTTTAGTGAGTTGGGCGCCGCCGACCGTGCTAAAGCTGATGGGATCATATCTGGTTTTCGTAGTCGCCGGATTTATACTCGTTTTGTTCTGTCTCGAGACGCCGACCATTGCATTGCCTCTCACTCATTCATCATCATTTACCGCCTCATCATCAGCAGCAACCCCACCAGCAGCAACAGCAACAGCTGAGACCGACGTACAAAAGACGCAACTCAAGGTATACAAAGAACATACTTTCTTTGCATCGTGTGTGCAGTTGCATCGGTCATAGTTCTCTCGGTATAGCGCGAGGAATACTGCAGTAAGCTATATTTAAAAACCTAAATATGTGTCACAAAAACGTATTTTAGTAATCTTAGATCGCAGATATGAAGATTTTGCACGCACAGCTAAGTCTACTGCGTGAGAGCTCATCGTAACCCGAATTCTATTGCAACTGTAATCAGACAGTGTTTTTCGCGATAACTAGGCCTATTTCTTTGGTTTACTGTTATTTGTCTATAGATTGTCTACACTGGCTTTTTTGTGAACGGCTGTAATCTTAGAATTAGGACGTCATGATCCCGTGCATAAAATCAGTTCAGTTTAATTCGCTTTATTAAAATAAAATCGTTGCACAAAACTTGCCCTAGCATTTTAGCAGCATCAAACGAGCGATTAGTATTATATTGTTTATATTGCTTTTATTGATAATTTTCAAAAATAATAACATATCAGTCATGTTGATTTGCTGACGTTATTTGTTTTGGTCGAATCGTTTTCTATCACTAATCCAAACCTCTGTGACGTGCGATGTGCGAAAACAAATTCTGGAAACAAATACTATTTTACACTGAATGCCGCAGTTGTGTTTCACTTTTTACGCGCGACAGCAGGTACTACTATAGCGCGTCTTAGCCATCGCAATTCTGTCCGTCCATCCGTCACACGGGTGGATCAGTCAAAAACGGTGCAAGCTTCTCCTCCTCCTTGTTGGCAGACTCCTATTGGAGCATAGCGGTGTCGACGACTTGACGCCACTGCCGGCGATCTGCAGCGAGACGCCAGGCCGAGTGAACGCCAGTGCTGAAGTGCTGGACTAGCCGGGACACGGTCCTCAGCCATGTATCACGAGGACGTTCTCTCGGTCTTCTCCATCCTACAGGCAGGTTTTGCTCATTGCAGCTACCACGACCCTGTGGTGGTCTTCCTCATATGATCTTTTAGCCAGGTGGCCGAAAAGTTGAAGCCTTCTCATGCGCACCAACTTGGAGGCAGCGGAGCACCCTGTGGCACAGCATTTGTGACATCGCGCGTGTATGGAATGCGAAGTATTCTCCTCTGGCACCGCATGTTGAAGGCATCTATTCTGTCTGAGAGTTGCTTGTTCACTGTCCAGGTGTCACAACAGTACATTAGGACGAGCAGTATATAAACCCATTGTAGAGACGAACTTTTTTGCTGACAGAGATTGATGACTTCCCAATATGGCGGTCAAGCTGTGTCATACAGTCGCGAGCTATGCCGATTCGTCTTCGGATTTCTGTGTCACTGCTTCCATTTCTGTGCTATTCGCTTCCAAGGTAGAGGAAAGACTCTGCAAATTCCACATTTGCGTTGCATACAGCAACAGCATTCTTGGTGCTAGGTGGATTGCCAATCTGCTGTATCTTCGTCTTAGACCAGTTGATTTGTAGACCCACTGGAGCTGCTTCTTCATTCGTCACCACGAGAGCTAGCAACAGAACTTCGGTGCAAGCTAGGACTACCAAATTTTCACCGCCGGCTGCCTCGAAGACTCTAGTCCATAAATTCGAAAGGGGTCTCACCCCTAGAGAGGGCGCAAAATGAGAAGGGTAGAAAATTTTACGATTTTGAGCCAATAAGTCGCTGTATCTCAGAAACGGTGCGAGATAGGGCCTGGGTTACTATTAATCACTAATAGGAAGTCGTACACTGGCACCCAGAGTAATGACCTTGAATGACCTTGAACGGCAAAATAAGGGTTCTTTATGGATTTTTTTGGCGATTTTGGGCTGCGACACAACTCTATAGCGTTCGCAAGTTGGCGCCACGCAACTAACTTGTTATGCAATGCAGATGGAGATTTTGGTATATGTAAATTAACTTAGCATGAACACCTCAGTTGGCAGTGGGCCTTTATACATGCACTGCTGTCGCGCGTTTCTTTTGCGTTAGCTAGGCTTTCTTGTTACTAATAACTTTTAACGTCCGATTTCAAAACTTGATCAGATTTGAGTTCATGAAAACAGTCAATACATTGTGTACAGTGTTGCGAACGTGTAAGTGGAGTTGTTTGTTGTTTTGCCAGGGAAAAATTAGACGTGAACTGAGTTGTGGTAAATTGGATTCGGCTGGCCACAAGGCCAGCGTTTGTTTGCATGCAAATGGGGGCCTATATGTAAATGATATGCAAACGACCTGACAGAGGTTCCTTTTCCGAGTATAGACTGACGAATTCATTAAAACTTGGCCTACTACTGCTGCTGTTGCTGCTACCGCTGTTGCCTGATTTTAAACGTAAGCATCGAAACCCAACTTAACTAACTAAACTTAACTAACTCAATTAACTAAACTTTTGTCATAACTGCGTTAAATAATGGTATATTTTAAATTTTTTCACCGATATATTAAACATTAATTTTGCAAACGTGTCGTTACATAACCGGTAGGCCTACCTTGTGAAATCTAGTCGTCAGCTTTAGAATAACTGAGATAAAAGTAATTTTCAGAATATTTTAAAGCTGACTGCATTTTACCGGGCCCTTAAAATGTGACGGGAGGATCTTTTATGATCATTGTCTTCCTGTTTACCACTGAGTAGGCTAGTAAAAAATTGAAAATCGGTTTATAAATATTTAATGAAGTTGCGGATGTATGCAAGTCAGGGACTGGCCTTTTTTACGAAGCACGATATACTGCAAGACTGTATCAAGCGGGGCGTAAGAAGTTCTCGTAATGTTAATCTGCTGCCGTCCGCATTTCTAGGCCAGCAGTCTGCCAGTCAGTGTCATGTGTAAGAGCGATCTGTCGTTTGTCATGCAAGGCTCAGCAACCAAGCATTCGCTCGGCTTACATACCAGACCCAGAGACGGTAATTGCGTTCGACCAAGTCGTCTTGCGAGTGAACGTGGTCTGAAAATGAAACGCACCATTTGTGCTATTTGTAAAATTATTGCGCACATGTCGAGGCCTATTGTGGATTGTTGTTAATGCCGCGTTTTGCAAATCTCGCATTTGGGTGTAATTTTCGTTGTTCTTAGCTCATCATCGTTATTCATCGATATTATCGTCCACGACGAGCGGACCAATAATTACGCCGCCTTGCAGTGTATATTCCTCGCGCATGGGTTTGATTTCATCCCTCGGAGGGGATTTAACCTCTCGGAGGGTTAATTTAACTTGCTGCTGCCAGCCGTACTGCAAACGGTGTTGCTATGGGTTACATTGTTTCACTGTTCTTAGAGACAAACCCAGCATCGACAAGCCCCCGTTTTTTTCTATCCCCCGCAGAAGCATTTAACCTTTAATTTAATTCAGTTTAACTTAATTTAAACGTTTGCCTGCAGCAGTGCTGGCTGCTGATAGTGTTGCTAAGGGTTACGGTAGACGGGTTTCAGTGTTGGTCATCAGTCTGATTGTGTCCGGCGTAATCTGGTTGTCTCGACTACTGTATGTGGTGACTACCGCGGTTCGAGTCGTCACGTCGCCGTTGCGAGGAGGCTAACATCTCTCGCAGTCGCATCGTTCGTTCGCCTTGTGCCCCTTCGTCGGTTGCTACTAGCACATGTATATCAATCCGTTGCCGGTAGGTCGGCAGTCCCGCTGGAATCGCGAAGCATTGCCGTCTACGACGTCGATGAGAAGTTGTCCGTTTCGTCTGGCCCTCGGGGTGGGATGATGTCATAGTTAATCGGGACGAAGAGAGCCATCGACGGCAGGTAATGGCAATCTCGTAAAATCACTTGCAGTTCACAATCCGGTGAATTAAAAAAATAAATAAAACAGTAACAAGACTGAAACAGAATTATTCTGTTTTCGTTTCATTTCCGTTTAAATTTGCATTTGATACGAATCGGCAGGGTTATGCACAGGGTGGCTCAAAAATAAGATGCCGTATTGGCAAGCTTGTCGATTAATCATACTCGTGGAAGAAAAGCTTTTTCTTTTAACGTTAAGCACTGTAACGACAGAACTGTTTAGTGATTCAAACTCAGTAATCTTATTCAAATGTTCCTCAGGTGTTCTCACAATAAGCCTAAACATTTGTTTCTTTATATCATCGTCTTTTGGTTTTGCGTAACCTGCTTCCTCAACTTTCGTATCATTTTGGTACTTTTTACCATATTACGTAGAAATTGTGCTCACTGGCCTTGCGTTGTGTACGTCGCGCTGGACAGAAATTAAGCTTAAGTCGTTAAAGCTAATTTCATGTAAAGTGAAGTAAAGTAAGTAAGTAAAATGCGAATTTATATTGCACATATCGTTAAATTAACCTCTAATGCGCGTAACCCTGAGGTAACCGTTAAGCAGCTAAATGACGTTGGTAACATCGACGAAGTTACTCAACGTCGAGCCGGGTTAGTGCCGCATGGGTGACCGCGTGCGTAAGAATTCTCTGCGGCATACTAAGCAGCCACTCAGATCAACGTGGATATCGTAGACTTTCTTCCACTTTATGGACTTCGTCCTCTTCTACTGCTTCGTACGAAAACGAAACGGCGAATTATGCGTCGCATTATTCGGCATATCTGGGACCGTCATCAGTTCGAGTTCTATTTACGTTTTACTTACTTCCTGACTTACTTATTTATGGTTTTTATGAAACTTGATCTTTTTCACGTCACATACTTCTGGTAGCATAATCGCAGCCGTTCAAATGATCCCTCAGTCGTGCTGTTGTGCGGTAACTGTAATAATCATTCTAGCGCTAGTCCAACACTGTCTATTGCACAGGCGCACACTTTCCAGTGACAACGAGTGTAACACTGTAATCGCTCACAGAGAACACACTAATGGGTGTGTCACTGTCAGAAAAATGTGCTCTGAGGTTAAGTACAAATTTTACCATGTTACGTTTCGGTGTGCGGCAGTAATGACGAAAACAAAATGGAGTAGCGTTTCTCGCATTCTCTAAAATTCATTCTCTCAAATTCAATCCGTCTTAACGGCTTCACTTATAGGCATTGTTACCTAATTGTCCAGTAAACAGTGCAGAATACGGATATAATTAAAGTGCAGCGACAGTGGGCTGTCATCGTTAAGTAGCCGCGACATTGATGTGGTAATTTGCATCGAGATAAGAACAAAAGAGTCGGCGACTATTGTCTGCTGGTGTACCGTGTCGTCGCTGAGCGGTTTATGCCGGTTCCACCGTGCACGGCGTCACAAAAATCCGTGTCTGTGTTTCTAAGTCGATTGGCGCCAGTAGCATCTGCCTGCGCCGCCACCGCATGGTGTTGCTCACTGTGGACGGGTGTCGATCGATGACTGACGTGTCGTGTTATCTAGACAGACGCTGCTGCTGCTGATGCTGCTGCTTCTGTTTCCAGCCCAACGTGACGTCAGTTACTTTTCTATTGTCACCGCACAGTGCCATGATTTTCACCGAACTGGAATAGGAACGATAGCGATAAAAACTGACAGTTTTTCAGCGACGTGCAGACGCGTCGATTCTTAGGTTTTCGTTTGGCGGCTTTTCTTGGGTATTCTGAGTTTTTTGTGCACTTGAAACTTATCCCATTTCACTCCCGTTTTGCCAATATACCTCTTCATGTCTGTCGCCTTGTTGTGTACTCTTAGCCAAATGTTATTGTTTCTGTATGGTGCGATTGCCTTTGTGGCTGCTGCTCGATTTGTAGCAACAGTTTAGTTTTTCGCCATTTCGCATGTCTTTAGCGTTTTTTGTTCCACGCACTCGCTACGCAAAGTGGTGGAATACAGACCTTTTTTGTATTAGTGCCTTTTTGTCCGTTCTTGTACTTTCACTTTGCCGTTTTATTGTTTGAGTCTTTAGATATCTTCAAAAAGTTGAATTAATTTACCCAGTTAATCAGTCGATCAATAATTTAACTTGTTCAGCGAAACAATAAAGTTTCAGATGGCATGCAGAAAATTAACAGGACAGTGAACGATGCCAAACAAAACACACAAAGTTCAGAAAGGGCACTCGCGGTATGCGTGATTAAAAGAAACACTAAAACACAAAAATTGTGTTGCTTAAATTTCGAAAGTAAACTGAAGTCAACAACACCTTTAGAAAGAGAATTCACTGAAAAAAATGTAGTCCGCGAACTAGTCTTAAATCACACAGGAGCATGTTGACCCGGAATCTGGACGAAGTCGTGCTTGCGTCTGTCTGTGAAACAAGATTAGGCCTACTCGTATCCGTGCAACGCTCACGCGAGCCGAGCACCAAATTAATCGGTTTATACAGCGCACCGTGGTGGCGCTAAGATCTTCTACACTCCTGGCGGTTCTAGGGACACAGCTTCCGCAAACAGCCTTAAGGTGCGTTCTCACTGCGCGCATCAACGCGCGTTACGCACGCAGTGAGAACGCATCTTTGCAGTACTCTATTCGCCTCAGCTGTTGCTACATTTTCTCTGCTTGTGAAACATGGTGTTTTTCAAAAAATAACCTCTGTGGTTGAGTCTCCCCGTTTTCCTCCAAAAGCCTTTTGTTCGCATCAGGAATGTGCACCAGATCTTCTGAGCCGAGATCGAGACGAGACCGAGACGTTCAAAATTTTGAATTTTTTTGAATGGTTGTTATTGTTGTGCAATATACGTATTTCGGGTCGTCAAGGTGTCACACACACACTGACTATGCTGTGGCATATACGGCAGCGCTAAGCCACCGTTCGTCTGTCGCAGCGCCCTCTTCGATGATGATGCGATTTAATATTCGACGCTCTGCGACGTCGTCTGTATCCTATACGAGACGTGCCCGTTTTAACGAAGCAGACACGATTCACCGTTTTATGCGTCGGCGTTGTTCAAAACGTTTACGAGAACTTCCAAAAATAATCTTTTCACAGTCGTTGTGGGCTGCTTTGGTTTTTCCTTATCGCTTGCCCGTTTTCTGTACCGTGGTGACCCAGAATATGTTTTTAACTATTGGCTATAAGTTGCACTAAAAACAGTAGAAAAATTTTTGGTAGGTCAGTTTATGAAACGTTATTGTAAACTAAATTCCACTACTTCCTAACTGTCTTAGACAAATGATAGACTTCAAACTGGCGGTTCTGGTTTATAAGTTTCTGCAAGACCTCATTTCTTATGCCTATCGGACAATTTTCCAACTCATCACGGAGCTGAGACGATTACATCTGAGGTCTTCCGACGTCTACGCGTGTACTGAATTGCGGACGCAGTCACAGATTGGAGACAGGAGTTTTACGGCAGCTGGTCCCCGGCTATACAGCAACTTGCTGATTGAGGTCCGACCGAGAAACATAAGCTTCGAACATTATAAGTGACTATACCTAAGGCGTTTTTGTTCTTTTAGGCTGCGGCCCATTATCATTTGTTTACTTATACCCCGTTTACACGATCAAGCAAACATCAAGCAAATGTATTCAAAATCCACGTGCACGATGTTTGCTCTAATTGCTTGATGTTTGCTTCATCTTGTAAACGGGGTGTTAATTGCGCCGAGTATAAGCACTCGTCAGACACCAACGGGCATTGAGCCCACGGTTGTCGATGATGATGATGATGATAAGCACTCTTACTCACTCATTCGCTCACTTGGATTTTTTGCGGACTCGCCGCAAAACACGTATACTTCTGTAGTGTAGAACATCTTGGCGTGTCAAGAAATTGAAGATTTGTGGCAGGTTGTTGATGTTTTTATGAATCGTAAATCAATAACTTGTATTAGATCTGCCGTACAGCAAATCCACAGCAAGTCGAAGTAAGTGGAGTCTGGGCAGGGCTTTAGTGTTGGGAAAACTAAGCGACCGATGCAGCTTTTGCATGCATGCTTGTTGCTGTCACTGTTGCTGCAGCAGCTGCTATGACGCCGTCGCATGCTCAACACGCGCCTCCTCCCATGGCGAAGTAGCCTAGGCCCAGATCATCACAGACTGTGGCCAGTGGTCATCGCCCCCGCTCAATGCATATGTCATAATCTTTTTCGTCGTCAGAGAATGTCGATCATAATTTGCGGATTACGGGTTTATGCCAGCGAGTTAGTGTTACCGAGGCATTTGTAACAACACAATAGCTTCCAACTATGCGGTCTGAGATCTCAGACCGCTGCCGAGATTAGTGCTGTTACCTGGCGAACATAAAGAACTGTTTACTCATGATCCGAATCATGATTTAAATACCCTGGGTTCGGATCTTGAGTCGGATTATCACGAAAATCTGATAGTTCGGTTTATTGGCCTATCTCCGCCGTTGTAAAATTTTACTAGAATTCGTTCATTTACTGGCTGAGTTATACCTCGTTTACAAGATCGAGCAAACATCGAGCAAATATGAAGCATGCATAAAGATAGCAAACATCGAGCAGACATCGAGCAAACGTCGAGCAAACATCGAGCTGGCTCGTCAAGCTAACATATAGCCAGCTCGTCAAGCCAGCTCGTCGAGCTAGCTTAATCGTGTAGACGGGGTATTAGCTGGACGAGCCAGCTCGATGTTTGCTCGATGTTTGCTCGATGTTTGCTATGCTTTATACCTCGTTTACACGATCGAGCAAACATTGAGCAAACGTCGAGCAGGCCTGATGGAACCCCGCCACTTGGGTCAAATGTAGGCCTAGGCTTAGCCCTCAGCTGATCACGTGTTATATAGGCTTTCAATTACAACCCGCCCACCTTTTTAGTTAGGATGCTAATTACCATAGCTCGTCGAGCTAGCTGGATGAATGCTAGCAAACATCAAGTAGACGTCGAGCAATTAGGCTGAGCACGTGTATTTTGAATACATTTGTTCGACGTTTGCTCGATGTTTGCTCGATCATGTAAACGGGGTATTACGCTGCAAATTGTCAGTTTACGCCACATCTGCTAAAAGCAATCAGTGCTGGATGATTCAGAATCTACAAGAAAATCCGGATCACAGTTTTATTAGACTACTTTTTTTTCAATTATGCCAAAGCGTCCAAAAACTTTTATCAAAATCCATTCATAACTTTCAAACTATCTTGTACGAAACGGTCAGACTCAAAAACATAACGTGTTTTGTCGACGGGATCTGTAGCTATGTTGTACACTGTTGCTTGCCGTCGGGCCACTTGATCATATCTCTGCTAATTAATTGACTGGCGGTGAAAGGTGCTCGTTGATCAGTTCAGTTGTGTTTTAGGGTGGACGCTAATGAAGCCGTCATAACCCGTCAGCTGCATCGCATTGTCGCCAGAAAACAAAAAACACGTCTGGCTAAACAATCCCTAATCCAGAGTCCAGACAGATTTAGAAACTCCGCGTTTGCTGCGGCTTCAATGTCTGTTTGTCCGCAACTTGCAATGTAAATTTTGAAGGGTACTGTTCTAATGAATTATCGCGGGGACCGCGCGAGTGTCTTGACAGATCAACATCTTGTTTCGTCTAACGGCTTTAACACGATGCACGAGTGTAATGCACAGACAGACAGACGGACGGACAGCGCAACGGTAACAGCTGTCGCAATAGGCGAACTCGCTTTTAGCAGTGCTGCTCAACCACTCACATAATATATCACGGCTTTGCCAGGAAGTTACAATCGTCGAATGAGAGGAAACATTATAGACACATATAAAATATTAACTAGAAAATATAATACTGTGAAAATTTTGTTTATATTTCACGCCAAAGTTGGCCAACGTTTCTGCTATACACTTATCGTGAACGCAATAGGGCATACCTGGGCCTAGCCCTACGCGTAAATTTGTTCAAACATGTTCATTACTGTGGCAACACGAGTCGGCCACAACAAATTTGATTCGTGATATTAAATTGGCCGTCAGGATAAATGGTCAGATTTCGGCGAAGTTTTGGCAACTTTTTGCCACAACTAGCCTAGATATCGCTGGACTGACAATACTGCGTTACTGCTGATACCGACGCTATTGTCGTAACTGTTGACACGTCGCGTCATTCCAAAACGGTCAGAGCTTTACTAAGTGATGGATGCGCGGATCCACGTTGTGCAAATGACAACACGAATGAATGAATGACTTCGTCTTATTTCTACATTCTCAAACTTGTGGCTAACGATGAAACGTACTTCCTAGGCCATTCAATTGTTTTCTGTTGCGGCGTATGTTTTTCTTTAGCTGTACTTGATCCTTGATGCCTGTACAGTTGACCACATTTCTCGAGATTTTTTCCAGGTGTTCCGAGGTTGTCATCTTCCTCTGTGGCTTTGCAGCTTTTGGCAATTTTATCATCATATCTTTTTGCGTTCGTTTAAGCCAGCTTTTTTCCTGTTCTTGATTTCTCTGTAAACTCCCTAATTGTTAATGGGTCTTGTTCCTGTGACATAGTGTATATCAGTGGAGTGGCTAAGCGAGGACGCAGTCCAAGCTTATACCACTCCAGACAGTGCGGTATCATAATTAAACCACGCTTAGATTGCACAGGCTACACCGTCGATCGCTTTCTGACGCACGACTGCGGCCGAAAACTGTGAAAACGGTAGCAGTGCAAGCTAAGTGTGGTTTAACTATAGGTATAGTACAAAGTGACGTGAGGGCCTATTATAGGCCCTGCTTCGATCTGAACGTGCTCTGCGTTCTGCAACAAGCTGCTCTGCAGCAAATCTGGAACGAATACAAAAAACAAGCTGTGAAGCAAAAAGCCGCGGGTTGTTCGTACTACGTACAGCACAAGTTGGACAACTTGTAGTTTGTAGAACAGATCGAGAGCAAATCTATATAATGAAGTTGGCGCCATAATATGTGCTACTGTTGATGCTTCGGCGTCGCCGTCTGGCGCTGTTGATGTGGCGAATGTTATTTCGGGCGACATCAACACGCGCAGTCAGTGAGTCCGCGCTGTGTCCCAGGGTGAAGCTGCTGCTGCTGCTGCTGCTGCAGTCGCGTTGTCGGCGTCTCTCATCTAAATCTTCATTCGACGCCGCAGCCAGCAGCCTTCTCTCTCGCTATCTCCACCGTTAGTGCTGCGCCCGGCCGGTCCTCGACATAACACATCCCGTCGTTGCGTTCCGTGTCGATATAACGGCGCTAGGCCGAATATCTCGGGACTTTGCGCTCCTGAAACGTATGTCGAAAGCATGGAAGCGATCAGAGAACCCAAACATCCGCCGACACTAGCGTTGCTACCTCACGAACACAACGAAATCAATACAGCGCTCCCCCAGACTTTTAGCTGGATTTGGGGGTCCTACTTCTAAGGGAAAGGGAAAGGGGAGGAAAGGTAAAAAAGAGGGAAGGGAAAAAAGAAAAGAGAGGGGAAGTCAATCCCACCCGAACAAAAATTCAGGCTACGATCTTGACTCAAAATATCAATTTACACCGTGTTTCTCAGTGGTATAAAATCCCATATGATCAAAAATTTATAAATAAATTCGGATCGCAGCCAAAATCAAATCTCTGTTATTGGGCTGTGTCCAGCCCTTCCGCAAAATGCCATCATAATCCGCTCACAATTTTTGAGTTACCTCGGACAAACGGACAGACCCCAAAATGTAACATCTTTCTTCTGGTAAAATTATACATATATGTCCATGAACATTACGACACTGTAATTATGCGTGTGGGAATCGATTCTGAGTTTATAAAAACGAACGCAACCGATTTCGATGTGTTCGATTACATGTGTTGTTGTACGCCGCGCAGCACTAAAGCAGTATCGTGGTCGTCTTCGAGCAGCTATAACACGGTAACGAGTTGCAATTGCAAAACAACGCGCAGAGTGTCCCAGACGGGGTAATTTCTTCCTCTGCCCCGTGATGTCCAATCTCCCCGTCCTCCCTGGTGGTCGAATGACGTCACTGCTCTACCGTATGACGTCATTCGAGGCTTTTATGTCATCAGGCTAGCGGCAGTGGCGGGCTGCGTGACGCCGCAGCTCTACGCGGGCTTGTCTCTGATGTTCTTCTGCGTCACGTGATCGTCGCCGTGTCACGTGACCGCCGCTGTCTGTCCGTCTGTCTGTTCGCACGTTGAAGTTTAGGCCTATCGATGCAAAACCAGTGCCGCCCGCCCGAGTGCTTTTGTCGAACGATTGCGTCCTTAGCAACATTTGCACACAGCGTGCAGTGTCGTTTCCACGCATTCAGCATTAAATTACTGATGTTAGGCTAGTACATTATCGTATCGCATCATACAGTAGGCTATGATAAATGTATTAGGCCTAATTAGCCTACTCGTATTTCAAGCTCTAATCAGTTTCACATTCTCTCTCCTTGGTCCATGTTCAACCCTTTTGCAATATTTTATTAAAATCTGCTTACTTTTTAGCCGACCGCACTGAAGTAACGGTCGAGCTATTGGCATGGTTGTCGTCTGTCCGTCTGTCCGTCCGTTCTGGATTTATTGTGACTATACGTTAGATCGTAGGGAAATTTTTTTTACACGAATACTAAGCCATGGGCCTCAACCCATTAGTACCCAAAATATTTTATCGCCTACCGTTAAATTTAGTGTCCCATATATGGGAGCGTAGGCATAAATGGGTTAAACTCATTCATGCAAAATTTCAACGATCTACAAGAGAAACATTTTCAAATTGGGGTTGAATGGAGGGATGGTAGAAAATTTAATGGAAAACCGGCCATATCTCGGAAACGGTGAGAGATAGGTCAGAGGTTACTATTAATCACTAATACGAAGTGGCATACGCCCTTTCAGATTACATAAGAATCATTGACCTTAGATGACCTTGAAGGGTCATAATACGCTATGGTATGCTATTCGTGCGCATTGTAGCGAAACGGTATGTCTCCGATCATATTATCGGATAGGGCGCTGGCGACTTTCTTTACGCTGTCAGTAGTACCGGTAACCATGTCTATATCTGCAGCGGTATGGCCGCAATTTTCAATCAAAATTTTCTATTCATAAGTGGCCGTATCTCGGAAACCGTGAGAGATAGGACCAGTGTTACTATTAATCACAAATAGGAAGTGACATACTCCTTGTCAGATGAGATGGTAAGTAATCATTGACTTTCGATGACCTCGGCCAGTACTTCCACGACTGCAGCAGAAACTGTTTGGGCTGTAGCGCGTTTTCTCTAGCAAAGTGTTTTTATTGTGAGAAAAATTTGCAAAACCTGCGTTCGATATTTCTGTTAGTTATTCACGAATGTAGCTGTTAATATCGCCTGGCGAGACGACCGCGTGTCACCGCGCGCAACATGTGTTATAGTAGCATTAATTGTAGCTTTCGAGAGCAGCGTTTCGTTAAAACGTGGATGGATCTGTGTCACTTCTGAGAAATTGCCCTTTTGAATTAGTGAACTGTCTCCGTACTTAACACTTACAACTCGACCTCGGTATTAAACATCAATCTCATAGTTATCGTATAAGACCGGCACACAATCAAGAAACATGTGGGTGCGTGAATGAAAGTAAATGTGAATGTCACAGATTTTTAAACCGAAAGAAACAATGTACAATCAGCGGCAACATTCAGTTCTTGTGGCATCGCGCGCAGTGACAGCACAACTTTCTTGTTCAACGTAGTTTATAAGCTGCGCACAAGTAGCCTAAGTTTAGTAGCAGAAAACGCTAAATATCACAACGACAAAACGGTTCGGTGACAAACGGTGATTACCGACAAACTCAACAAAATATGTAAATCTGACAATATTACTAAGTACTGGCACAAACTGATAGTGTATATAAAACTGGTCCGATTAATATGCATTGTCCGACCATTGCTGCTATATGAGTTAGCGAACTGCTAAACACTGAAGAAAGATAATGAACGAAAACTTAAGACCTTAAAAACGGCCTGCAGTAGAGAAGAAGAAACAGATACAAAAATTTAAAAAAATGCTCAACACAAAAATTCAGACAATGATTTTATCGACGTTATCCACAGACTCAAAATGCAACGGTATGAACATGTCACGAGAATGGACTAAAATAGACAAGGGCACTTACACTGCTATTCAAGAAGCCAAGATGGCCTGCCAGAGATAGACAACCTAAAAGAGGATGCCAAACAATTACAGGTAAATATCAAAGAAACCGGAGACGCATGAAACAGAGCAGTCTGAAAGCATATCAAACTCATCGTCTTCCGTGCGATGACAAGGTGACGTGTGAGACTAAGTCGAAGAAAGAAGAAAAGAGGTATTTCCGGTTTGGGTGGCCATACTCCCGTTTGTCGATCGTCGTCGAAAGTATGGTGACATTAGCTCTGAGCCCGACATGTAATTTTCAGTAGTTTACTACTGAAAACACATCAGTCATTTTTTCTCACTAAACATGTCGGAAAAATTTTTTTAAGCAAAATGCGAGTGCATTGATGAAAATAAAAGTGCAACACAAACCATCGTTTTGGTGAAATAACTCGCAACTATTTACTACGGTATTTACAACTATCTACACTCTGCTGTCTTCCGATATGTATTCTAGTACTTTGCGTTCAGTCAAGTTCAACAGCAGACGATTGAGTGTCAGGTCGTGCTTGTGTTTTCGACGTGCTACTTTAATGAGATCGAGTACATAAGTGATTAACCACACTGGATAATGTCGTTTCATCTGACATCGAGCCATCAGGTAGAGCGACAGAGTCAACTGAGATATTTCGACATCAGGGAAGAATGTTCTGCACCTCGGATCAACAAGCAGAGTTAGCCCAAGAAGGCAGACAAGGTCGTCGTCCATCAGCTGAATGAACTCTGGGTACGACAATACACATGCAATGCCAATGTCTTCAACGGCAAACAGCATCTTTACGTTCTGTAAAGACAGCTGTAAACACTGCTTGTAGTTGCCACGTTTGTACGCGTACAACTCCTCAAAGTCCGTTAAGACAGTCGCGTGTAGAAAACCAAACTCTCGTGCCTCTAGCTGGCGATATGTTGTCAGGTGCTCGATCGCAGACTGCTAGAGCAACTCAATTAGTTTCGATGTGTCCAACTGACTCGACGTCACTGACTCAGGTCGCTCTCCTGAAAATGTAGATTTTTTTGTCGTTTGGTGGATATTTTGCGCATCGTGCTGCATTGAAAATCATAATATCGGTGATAAACAATTGAGACGCTTCGCTAAAACATGTTCCATATTGCTTAACGTCATTAGCTGAGGCCCTTTGTGTGAACTCGTGACACTCTGTGATTGACTGACATCTGATGTGCAGATAATGTGCAAACAATTTCGTGTTAAAGACGCTGACATGGCATTGTTCTTGTTGATTTAACACAGCTGATTTTAGGTACTGGTAGAACACAGCTAAACCTAATGCACTGTCAATGTCATCGTGAACCTTGGGTGAAATTTCACCTTGTACAGCATGTAAACTGCACTGTGTGTAACTTTGTGACCTTGTCACCAGTCTACAATGACCTGTCGCCTTCTGGTATTGTCCTGTAGTGTAGTACAAAACTGCCAAGTAGATATGTGCCACGCAGTAGATGGAGTCGTTGTCGGAGTCTCTCAGTCTCAACGCTCTGTAGAGATACGTCTTGGACAGTTCAATCTCTATCAGTTGCACAGTGCTGCGTGGGTTATTCGCCACGACTTTCATCAACTTGGTAGCTTGACTCAGCGACAATCTACTGCTTTTTCGTGCATTGAAAAAACGACTTACATTAGGAGACTGTACACACAGTGTTGATAAAATATCTAACATTTCGTTTGTCAGTAGATTTTTGTTGGCTTTAAAGGCAATATGGAGAAATGTGAGCTCAGTGAAGTAAGCTGACAGGCATTCGTCGGTCTCCAACAATTTTCTCGTCAAGTACGAACATGCTGCTACTGAAGGATAGGGCAACTCTTTTAATGAGTCTTTTTTTAGTCTGTGGATGAAGCGCTGATTATATGACCATTGAATGAAAGACCTAAGCGGCATCGTGCTCGATATCCAGTCAACAAACGCGGAAACGGCATTCTGTAGTTTTACGTGCGTACTGATGTCATCAAACAACTGCAGAACTGTGTTATCATAACAAAGATGAACACACTTGCATATGTATTTTTCTACGAACCAGTTGGCTAACTGCATTTCTGTTACTGAATGTAACACATTTGCTGTGTTTTGGATATCATTTGAGTTGTCACGTAAGTCAAACAGGTTGCAGTCCTTGACAAAATAGTGCGGACAGCGTGCAACTGACAGCCAGTCAGCGAGATAGTGCAAAAGTGTGACACAAATTCCTACAAGATTCGACTCCCCAATCCACCAACTCTTTCCTCCCATTTCACAAGCCCACAACATCAGAGTTTTAGTGTTATAATTACTCAGTATTTTACCTCCAGTGTTGTCTTTAATGACTGTCAAAGACTTCAAAGAGTCGTCCTTCATGAATGATCGTAACATATGATAGATGATCTGTTGGACTGGCATCCAGCTGTTTATCAGCACAACTTCTGCTCGTGAGAATGACAGTCTCCACTGTGCCTTGCCCATCCATTCATGTTGTCTATACTGACGATGTGCAGCACACACTAGATCACATCCACTTCTGACAACACGATCTAGAGTTGCTGAGTCTGGCCAACCATGGTTTCTGCGTCGTGTTGGCCAACTAGCGGATTGTAACGGCCACGACAAACAACGTATGCATGGTACAAAATCGCGTGACACCATTGACCCAGTAACACAGGCGTACTCGTGTATTGTCAGTGTATAATTTGAAATGCCTTTGCTAAACGCTGGTCCTTCATCAGCTAGAACTGCAAACCAATGACCCGCGTAAGTGTGTTGACTCTGCAAAGCCACAACACTATACTTGCCGTCATCAGTAATTTCTCTGAGTGAGTAAGACGCTTTTAAGTACACGTATCCCGGAAGATGGCTGTCGATAATTTCAGCAACAATGACGCGACGACAAAACCCAGCTGGTAACTGTGTAGGGGGCAGGTGTCCTTGTGATATTGCTATTTGTTCTACGGATGGTATCATAATGTCAACATCACCGATGCACGGTAACATCGGTTCAACATAGAATTCAGCAGCACTTCCGGTTGACAGCGGAATGGCGTCAGCTCCCACGTTACTTGCGGACACTATTGCTAATAAAGACGCACGCATAACCTCCACATCGTCCTTATTTAGCCGTCGACGTTGTTGGCAAGTAGTGTGAAAAAACTCAGACACGATTTCCGAAACAACTCGATCGGCCGCCATTAAAACAGTTTATTTGCAACAACAACAACACTGTTGCCGAGCAATCTCCTTAGCAACGACGCTTGGGATTTTACGAACGCCAGTCGCTTTCACTTTCGTTTTAATATTGATCATCAGTTAAGGAAAACGCCAATCAAGTCGCTGTGTGTGACTGGTGACTGTGACTGTGTAGCGTGCCTGCCGTTTTTTTCACATTGAATTAAATTTAAAAGGGCCCCTCCCTCTAAATTATTCTGTCACTTTCCCAAAATTTACTGAGTCCTATCATATAATTTTTATATACAAAAAATTATTTAATAAATACTCTTTTTTGCTGAAAGTCATTAAACGTCATATTTCAGAGGCACAGTCCATGGCCTCAACCAATAGGCGTGCAGTAGGCTGGTACCCGGTAATTATACGAATAGAATAGTACGGCTGCTATACGCAATAAACAGTATTATTATTATTATATGGCGCTGGTATAAATATGGAAATCGAAGCATGATTTCTAGCTGCAAATGTAGTGCAGTGGTTAGCTACGGCATCCGCAGTCGCAGATCCAATGCTCGTGTGTTTCATTTCCGCGCGCAGCCAAATTTTTTGCAACTTTTTTTCTTGCGTGTCGTAAATAATTGTTTGTCGTAGTAAATGTCTGATTTAGGGTTAAATGTTGCAAAAAAGTAAAGTAAGCGTGGTGGTCAGGGAAATGGTTACTGAAATTTAACTCATTAAAATGTCAGAGTGAGCCAAAAATGGCACAATGTTTTTGTATGCCAATAACTCTATCAAATAGTAACCGATTTTCAAAACTCTTGCACTTGCGGAATCAGGAGAAAATTTGTAGTAACACTGTCAATAAAGATGCCACCACACCACACCTTATATGTGTCGCTACGCTACCTTGTGAAATGTTAGACATCACACTCAAGCCGGCGACGACGCTGACCAATAACGTCATCAGCGTTGATCGAGCCTGACATGTGGCCCCCATAGAGCTCGAACTTGAATCTCTCGATTATGCAGCAAGGCGGACACACTGAACGTTTGATGTAAAACTGTGACAATTACTTTGAACAATAACTGAGACAATAAACAGGTTGTTTCCTGTCGTTAGTTTAGTACAAGTGTTGTTGTTCCAGATATCGTCTTGTTTTCAATTGTTGCTTTTAAGACACTGATATTTCACTAGGTAGTGTACCGACACACTTGAGATGTGGTGTGATCTTTAATGATGGTGTTACTACAAATTTTCTCATTCCGACAGTGAAAAAATTGAAAAATCTGTTAATATATGACGAAGTTATTGGCATATAAAAACATTTTGCCATTTTTGGCCCACTCTGTAAAGTTATGCACATTGATCACAAGCTTAGACAATGAAGGATAACACAGATGTGACAACTATTGAGTCGACAAATAAAGAATTCAGAATGGCTAGTCTTGTAAGGGCCAGTCTGGAATTCAACACGCAATAATATCGCCCCCAAACCATTTTTGCTGTTTTCGAGTTTCGACTCATATCGGCCTTACATAGCCTAGCTATGTAAACTGTTGAAGTTTTTTGCTCTGATTAATTTCAATAAAGTCAGTGTCACGGTTAGGGTACAGTTGTGCAGCTGCAGTGGCGTGATTTCACAAAATCCTTTGGGGGTCCACTCTCTCCCTCTTCCTTGCCCCCTCCCCTTCTTTCCTCCTTCTTCCCTTTTCCCTTCTCCTCTCCCCTTTTC